>MDSV01073644.1_pt1 | contig 23040 bp, 15 predicted proteins | sample 810851 | NCBI WGS metagenome assembly MDSV01 (sample SAMN05326640, study PRJNA326480) | marine metagenome | isolation source: seawater | place: Atlantic Ocean: North East | collected 2012 | reverse complement strand
TAAATTAATGGCGGAGAGAGAGGGATTCGAACCCTCGAAACGGTTTCCCGTTTACACGCTTTCCAAGCGTGCGCCTTCAACCACTCGGCCACCTCTCCTTAGATTTCATTCAAAACTATTTTTTCAATTTTGTTTAAAAAATTTTCTTTAGTTGGAAGCACGTTGGCTTTCATTTCTCTCTGAATATTTTCGTAATTATTCTCAATATATCTAATAAGTTGAAAAAGACTTTTTGTATTACGCTCTGCAACAAATATTCCCTTTTTATTTCCTATCACATGATCAATTTCTTTAAATATTATCACTGGTCTTAACCTCGCTAAAGCTTCTAGCAAAGACATTGGGTGACCTTCTGTAAAAGACGGTAAGATAAAAATATTGTGATCATCATAAAATTTAATCAGATTGTCTTCGTTACTTTCAATTTCATAAACATTTACATTACTTTGATTAATTTTACCTTTTGAGAATTTCTCTTCACCAACAATCGATAAATTCATATTTTCTTCACTTCTTTTTAAAAGTTTTAATAAAGAAAAAACTCCTTTTTCAATTTTTATTCTTCCAACATATAAAAGCTTAATTTTGTTTAAACTAGTTTCTTTTTTATTTAATAGCCATTTATCAGTAATTTGAGAAGGTTCAACGATATGCCCCTTCCTTCCTCGTAAAATATGTTCTCTGCAACTTATGAAATTAGAAATTTTACCTACCAAAGAAAACATAATATGATAGATAGCCGGACCAAAAAAACCTAAGATAGATTTGTACTCTTCGTATCCATCGCTTCTTAAATAAACATTTGTTTTTTTTTTTAATAAAAATAATAGTATGCATGCAAGTGTTGTAAATGGGGAAATTGAAATAATTAAATACTTAGTATTATCTTTTTTTGTTGTTCTAAAAATTCTGAATAAAAAAGAAAAAATATTTCCATAAATTCTTATATTTTTTAAATTTATTTTATGAGATCTTACTTTTTTTGATTTTCTTGCAATAATATTTACTTCAAATTTATTTTTTAATCCCTCTGGGGTTGACTTCATGTCAATATTGTCACAAAAGAATTTTCCTTCATAATTAAAAATACTTTCATTTGAAATTATAAATAATTTTTCCATTAATTTTCTTTGTTAATTTTTAAAACTCCAATAAAAGCTTCTTGTGGAATTTCTACTTTTCCAAATTGTTTTGCTCTGGCTTTTCCTTTTTTCTGTTTTTCAAGCAACTTGCGCTTTCTATCCATGGCTCCACCACCGTGAATTTTTGTAAGTACGTCTTTTTTAAATCCTTTAATACTTTCACGCGCTATAATTTTTCCCCCAATTGCAGCTTGAATAGGAATCATAAAGTTGTGTCTTGGTATTAAATCTTTTAATTTTTCACAAATTTGTCTTCCAGTTTTTTGGGCAAAATCTTTATGTATAATTGTTGCTAATGCATCAACTGTTTCACCGTTAACAAGTACTCCAAGTTTTACTAGGTCTCCTTCTTTATAATCTGTAATTTCATAATCAAAGCTCGCATATCCACTAGAAATTGACTTCAACCTATCGTAAAAATCAAAAACAACTTCATTAAGTGGGAGTTCATAAGATAACACAGCACGATTACCAGAGTAAGTTAAATTTTTTTGTATCCCTCTTTTGTCCTGACAAATTTTAATAATTGAACCCAAATATTCATCGGGTGTAATGATTGTTGCTTTGATCCATGGCTCTTCTATAAATTTAATTTGGCTAGGGTCAGGCATGCTTGAAGGGTTTTGTAAATTAATTATATCACCACTCTCTTTATGAACTTTATAAATAACCCCAGGAGTAGTAGTTATTAAATTAATATCAAACTCTCTTTCAAGCCTCTGTGTAATTATTTCCAAATGCAACAAACCTAAAAATCCACATCTAAAACCTAAACCCAATGCACTTGATGACTCAGCTTCATAAGAAAAGCTAGAATCATTTAGTTTTAGTTTAGCAAGCCCATCTTTTAATTTTTGATACTCAGAACTATCAACTGGAAAAAGTCCACAAAAAACAACTGGCTTGCTTGGTTTAAATCCAGGTAAAGGATTTTCTATTAAATTAGAGGCATCACAAATAGTATCTCCTACTTTCGTTTCAGAAAGACTCTTAATACCTGTAATTATAAATCCAATTTCTCCAGAGTTTAATATTTCTATATCTTTTGGTTTAGGGGTAAAAACTCCAACCTTTTCAATTATATATTCTTGATTATTGGACATAAGCTTAATCTTCATATTTTTTTTAATCTGCCCATCAATTACTCTAACTAAAATTACAACTCCTAAATAACTGTCGTACCAACTGTCTACTAATAATGATTTTAATTTTTCTGGTTGTTTTCCTTTAGGGAAAGGTAAAATTTTCACAATCGATTCTAAAATTTCTTCTATTCCTTCTCCTGTCTTTCCAGAACAACTAATAGCACTAGAAGTATCTATTCCTATAACATCCTCTATCTCCTTTTTTGTTTTTTCAGTATCAGAAGCCGGCAAGTCTATTTTGTTGAGAATGGGAATTATTTCATGGTTAATGTCTAAAGCTTGATAAACATTTGCTAAGGTTTGTGCCTCTACACCCTGGGTACTATCTACGATCAACAATGATCCTTCGCAGGCATAGAGTGAACGACTAACTTCATAACTAAAATCAACGTGCCCTGGTGTATCTATAATATTTAGTATGTAGTCTTTTCCATCCTTCGCTTTATATTTTAGTCTTACCGTTTGAGCCTTTATGGTAATTCCTCTTTCTCTTTCTATGTCCATTGAGTCAAGGACTTGAGCTTTCATTTCTCTATCGGTCAGACCCCCGCATTTATGAATAATACGATCAGCTATTGTTGATTTTCCGTGATCAATATGCGCAATTATAGAAAAGTTACGTATCTGTTTAATATCTGGCATTAGGATCTTAGTATAGCGCCCGTTTTATCTTTAACAGAGTTGATTATTTTTTGACTTACGTCATTTATGTCTTTTTCTGAAAGTGTTTTATCCATTGACTGAATTGTTACGTTTACTGCTATAGATTTCTTTCCTTCTGGCATATTTCCACCCTCAAAAACATCAAATATTAAAACTTTTTTAATTAAATTTTCATCAGCTTCTTTAATTATTTTTTTTATCTCACCTGCTTTATAATTTGTATCAATTACAAAAGCAAAATCCCTTTCAGATTTTTGGAATTCTGACACTGAATAATTCTTTTTGGCCAGTCTATATTTCTTTTTGGGCTCATGTATATTTTTTAGAAAAATTTCAAATCCATGAATATTTTTTTCTTTTAAATCTAGATTGGACACTATAGCTGGGTGTATTTCGCCAAAGTAAGCCAATTTAGGACCGTTTTCTGATTTCAGACTTATAGAGCCAGATTTAACTGGATTATAATAGTCTTGAGCTTTATTGCTAATGTATAGATCTTCTTCATCAATACCAAGTTCTACTAATGTTTTAACAGAATCTGCTTTGACATCAAAAACATCAATGTTTCTTGCTTTAGACTCCCAGCTTTTTCTATTCACCACACCAGATTTTAAACCACCTAAAACAATTTGCTGCTCACCTGGTTTATTTCCAAAAAAGGTTGGTCCAATTTCAAAAAGTGAAAGATCTGGATAACCTCTATCTTGGTTTTTCTTTAAATAAATAATTAAATTAGAAAAAATAGATCTTCTTAATACATTAAGATCACTTGAAATTGGATTTGTAATTTTTATTTCCTTTTTCCCTTGTGCAAATTGTTTGTCGATACGAGAATCGGTGAATGACCAGGTTACCGATTCTAGGTATCCCTTGTTTGCTACAGCTCTTTGTGACAAATGAAATAATTTTTGTTTATAGCTAAGAGTTTCTCTGGATCTAGTTCTTTCTGGATGAATTAAAGAAATTTTATCAAACCCTTTTATTCTTATTAGCTCCTCGATAATATCTACATCTTGGTGAATATCTGGTCTCCAAGTTGGAATTTCAATTTTAAGATTTTTTTTAGAAGTTTTTGTTATGAATCCTAATGAGTTTAAGATTTTTTTTGTCTCATTAGGTGAAATTGAAATTCCTATAACTTTTTTAAACTTATTGCTATCTATCTCAATAACTCTATTTTTTATTTGAGATTTTCCAGCAACAGAAAATTTACTAGCCTCCCCTCCACAAATTTTAATAATTAAATTTGTTGCAACCTCAAGACCTTCTTTAACTGAATTAGGATCTATTCCTCTTTCAAATCTATATTTTGCATCTGTATCTATAGCTAGAATACTTCCAGTTTTTCTTACAGAGGTAGGGTAAAAATATGCAGACTCTAAAAGAATATTTTTTGTATCAGACTCAGTTCCAGAACGAGTGCCTCCAATAATTCCTCCGAGACCTAAGGGGCCAGATCTATCAGAAATAACGCACATATTATTTTTCAACGTATATTTCTTTCCGTCCAAAGCTTCAAAACTTTCTCCAGGCTTAGAGTTTCTGACTATAATTTCCTTGTCTATTTTGTCCGCATCATAAGCATGTAAAGGTCTGTTAAGGTCAAACATTACATAATTTGTAATATCAACCACAGCTGATATTGGTTTTAGACCTAAAGAAATTATTTTTTTCTTTAACCATTCTGGACTTTGTTTATTTTTAATATTTTTTATATAACAGGCGCCAAAAGATAAACATCCTTGATTTTTTTCTTTTGTAATAGAAATTTTTATAGGTTGAGAAAAACTTTGTTTAATTATTTTTTTTTTTAAATTGGAAAGTTTCCCCAAACCTGCGGATGCAAGATCTCTGGCTATTCCTCTAACCCCTAAACAATCTGGTCTATTGGGTGTAATCGATATTTCAATTGATTTTTCACCTTGGCTTTTAAAATAACTTTTCCCTAAATCTTTTTCTCTATTCTTTAACTCAACTATCCCTTCGCTTTCGCTTGAAATATTTAGTTCACTTTCAGAACAAAGCATACCATATGACTCTACTCCTCTTATCTTTGCTATTTTTAATTTCATTTTTGTTTTTGGAATTACTGAGCCTGGAGGAGCATATACACTAATCAATCCATTTCTAGCATTTGAAGCTCCACATACAACTTTAATTACTTTTCCATCTCCCAAACTAACTTCGCAAAGTTTAAGCTTGTCTGCATTAGGATGTTTCTCTGCTTTTAAAACTTTTGCAACTTTGAAATCAGATAATTCACTTTGGTTCTCTTTAATACCTTCTACTTCAAGACCTATTCCAGTAAGTTTATCAATTATTTTTGTTAAATTTGTACTACTGCTTAAATGATCTTTTAGCCAAGACAATGTTACTATCATCTGCTTAAACCTCTGTAATTTGTTGGGACATCTAAAGGATCAAAGCCAAAATAATTTAACCATCTATAGTCGGCTTCAAAAAAAGATCTAAGATCGTTTATTCCATATTTAAGCATTGCAAGCCTATCTATTCCCATACCAAATGCAAAACCTTGAAATTTTTTTGGATCTACTTTTGCATTTTTCAGAACATTTGGATGAACCATCCCGCAACCTAGTATCTCAAGCCATTTGTCACCTTCGCCGACAATGATTCTTCCATTTTCTAATCTATAACCAATATCAACTTCGGCTGAAGGTTCAGTAAATGGAAAGTGACTGGGCCTGAACCTCATTTGAATTTTTTTAACTTCAAAAAATTCTTTTATAAAATAATCCAAACATCCTTTTAAGTGACCCATATTAATATTTTTATCAATATGTAATCCTTCAAGTTGGTGGAACATTGGAGCATGGGTTTGATCACTATCACAACGATAAGTTCTCCCTGGAACAATAATTTTAAATGGGGGTTTACCACTTAACATTGCCCTGATTTGAACTGGTGAAGTATGTGTTCTTAATAAAATTTTTTTATTATCGTCTAAATAAAAAGTATCATGCATATCTCTAGCTGGATGATCTTCAGGTGTATTTAGAGCTGTAAAATTATTATATTCAGTTTCTACGTCTGGTCCTTCAGCAACAGAAAAACCTATTTCAGAAAATATAGAAGAAATCTCATCAATGACTTGTGAAACAGGATGTATCTTTCCATTTGGTCGTTCTCTCGCTGGCAAAGTTACATCTACTTTATCTTTTTGTAGTTTTTGATTTATCTCTAGCTTGTCTAGTTCTTTAAATCTGTTTTCAATAGCCTCTGTTATTTTTTGTTTTTGATTATTAAGACTAGATGCTTTTCCTTTTCTTTCTTCTTCAGATAAAGATCCAAGTTTTTTAAACTCTTGGTTAATTTCACTATTCTTACCCAAAAGCTCAGTTTTTAAATTTTGTAGACTTATTTTGTCTTTAGCATTTAATACTTTTTGAATTAATTCATCTAAATGTGCCATTAGTTAGTTTTTACTCTAACTTTGTAAAAGAAAAAACAAGTTTATTTTATTGATAACTGAACTTTTTTAACAATAGACTTGAAAACTTCTGGATTATTATACGCCAATTCCGCTAATACTTTTCTGTCTAGTTTGATTTTTGACTTATTTAGACCATTTATAAATTTAGAATAAGTAAGGCCTTCGCTTCTTACACCCGCATTGATTCTCTGTATCCATAAAGATCTAAATTCTCTTTTTTTAGCTTTTCTATCTCGATAAGCATACTGCATTGCTTTTTCCATAGCCTGGCGTGCAATACGTATAGTATTTTTTCTTCTGCCATATTGTCCTTTGACAGCTTTGAAAACTTTTTTATGTCTGGCTCTACTAATTACTCCTCTTTTTGTTCTAGCCATTTTAACTCCTTATTGAATTGTAAGGCATGTATGATTTAACTATTTTTGAGTCTTGTTTCGACATTATAGTTGTGCCTCTTTGTTTTCTAATTTGTGAATTTGTTCTTTTAATCATACCATGTCTTTTACCAGCTTGTGGCATTTTAATTTTACCAGAAGCAGTAAATCTAAATCTTTTTTTTGCAGAACTTTTTGTTTTTAATTTTGGCATAAATATCAGGCTTATATATAGATATTAAATATTTTTTACAAGATGATATTATGATTTACTAGTTTGGCTGTATAATCATTATCATTTGACGGCCTTCAAATTTAGGTTGGGTCTCTATTTTCGCAATATCTTTTGTATCCTCTATTATTCTGTTCATTAAATCTTTGCCTAATTGAACATGTTGCATTTCACGACCTTTAAACTTAACGGTAAATTTTACTTTATCTCCTTTGGAAATAAATTTCTTTGCATTTTTTAATTTAAAATTATAGTCATGTATCTCAGTACCAGGTCTTAATTTTAGTTCTTTAATTAAAACTACTTTTTGTTTTTTCTTTGCCAAATTAGCTTTTTTTTGTAAATTATATTTGTATTTTCCTAAATCCATAATTTTACAAACAGGCGGATTAGCATTTGGAGAAATTTCTATTAGATCAAGTTCTTCTTCTTTTGCTTTTTGAATAGCTTTGTTTAGGGGTAAAGTTCCTAGATTTTGTCCGTCACTTCCAATCACTTGAACATCCAGAGATCTTATTCTTTCATTCACTCTAGGATATTGTGTTTTACTTCTTTTTTGATAATAATTATTTTTGTAATGTGACACTTAATTTAAAGGAAGTTTATTTAACATAAGAATTTTTTTTATTAATTTATCTCTTTTAATAGTTTCTTGTTTCTCTGAACCAAGCTGGCGAATAGTTACTGTTTTTTCTTTAGACTCTTTCTTGCCACAAATCAATAGCATTGGGATTTTTGCCAGAGAATGTTCTCTTATTTTGTAATTAATTTTTTGATTTCTTAAATCCACTTCGCATTTTATACCTTCTTTAAAAAGATCTTCAAATAATTTTTTTGCATAATTATTATTTTCTTCTGAGATAGGTAGTACTACTGCTTGTGTTGGGGACAACCAATAAGGCAACTTACCCGCATAATGCTCTATTAAAATTCCAATAAATCTCTCCAATGACCCAAATAAAGCCCTGTGCAACATTACAGGTATTTTTTTTGATCCATCTTTTTCAACGTATGTGGCTCCAAGCCTGCCTGGGAGATTAAGATCTACTTGTAACGTCCCGCATTGCCAATCTCTTCCAATAGCATCTCTAAGAACAAATTCAATTTTTGGACCATAAAAAGCACCTTCTCCTTTATTAATTGTATATTCAAGTTTAGATTGTTTAATCGCAGCAAGAAGCGCTGCTTCGGATTTATCCCATACACTATCATCACCTACTCGTTTCTCAGGCCTATCAGAATATTTTAAAAGCACGTTATCAAAACCTAAATCTTTATAAATCTCTAAAATTAAATTTGTAACTGATAATGACTCTTGAGTTATTTGGTCCTCGGTACAAAAAATATGAGCATCATCCTGTGTAAATGCCCTTACTCTTAGCAATCCGTGTAAAGCTCCTGAGGGTTCGTATCTATGGACCTTTCCAAACTCAGATAATTTTAGCGGCAAATCTCTATAACTTTTTAAACCCTGATTAAAAACTTGAACACAACCTGGACAGTTCATAGGTTTCACTGCAAATATTTTTTCGTCTGGTGTTTCTGAAGTAAACATGTGTTCACCAAATTTATCCCAATGACCAGATTTTTCCCAAAGAGATTTATCTAATAACTCAGGCGTGTTAATTTCTTTATATCCAGCAAGTCTTTGTTTTGCTCTCATATATTCCACTAGCCTTTGAAATAATAACCAACCTTTCTCATGCCAAAAAACTGCGCCAGGACTCTCCTCTCTAAAATGGAACAAATCCATTTCTTTTCCAAGTTTCCTATGATCTCTTTTTTCAGCTTCTTCTAGTCTTTGTAAATATTCTTCAAGTTCTTTTTTTGAGCTCCAACAAGTTCCATAAATCCTTTGAAGCATTTCATTATTAGAGTCTCCTCTCCAATATGCTCCGGAAACTTTTGTTAATTTAAAAGCTTTTCCAATTTTTCCTGTTGAAGCTAAATGAGGACCTCGACAAAGGTCGTGCCATTTACCATGATGATAGATGGAAACTTCTTCACCTGAAGGAATGCTCTCGATTATTTCTGCTTTATACTTTTCACCAATATTTAAAAAATGTTTAACTGCCTCATCTCTTTTCCATACTTCTCTAGAAGTTTTTTCATCTCGATCTACTATTTCTGCCATTTTTTTTTCAATTTTATTTAAATCCTCTTCTGTAAATGGTTCTTTCCTGGAAAAGTCATAATAGAATCCATTATCAATGACTGGGCCTATAGTAACTTGAGTACCTGGATAAAGTTCTTGAACTGCCATTGCAAGAATATGAGCAGCATCATGTCTTAAAACTTCTAGACCTTCTTTATCTTTAGAAGTAATAAATCTGACATTTGAGTCTTTAGTAATTTTATGACTTAGATCTTTAAGATCACCATTTACCTCCATAATAAGAGCTGTTTTTTCTAAGGACTTACTGATTTTTTTTACTAAATTAAATCCATCAATAGAACCGTTAAACGAAATTTTTTTACCATCTAAAAGTTTTACATTTGGCATGTTATTTATTTAAGCAGTTTTTGATATTCGTTAAAAGTTGTTTGACACATTTTATCAACATCAAATTTTTTGGTAACATTTTTTCTACCTTCGTTTCCTATTGAATGCAATGTTTCTTTATCCATCTCCATAAGATTATTTAAGACCTTGGCTAATTCTCTTGGATCATCAAATTTATATAAAAATCCACTTTTTCCATTAAGCACTGTCTCTTTTGATCCGCCTATATTACTAGCAACTATTGGTTTTTCCATAGCCTGGGACTCTACAGATATTCTTCCAAAAGCCTCTGGCCTTATAGAGCTAGAAACTACCGCATTAGATATTTTATAAATTATTGGCATTTCTCGACATCCTTCTATGAATTTAATTTTTTGGCTCAAATGATATCTTTCTACTAAACCCATAAGTTTTTTTAAATATACCCTTCTACCTTGATCAGAACCAAGTATTATAGCTTCAAAATTATCTTTGCTATAATCTTCAATTAAAATATTTAGTGCCTCTATAAAAACTCCTTGTCCTTTCCATTGGGTAAGTCTACCTGGAAGCAAAATAACAAATTTTTCTGAATCAATTTTCCAATTAGATATCATTTTATTCTTTTTTTCTTCAGAGACATTCTTAGGATTAAAATATTCTAAATTTATCCCTCTAAAAATTACCATCAGTTTATTTTTACTTTTTAAAAATTTTTCATAATTTTCATTAATATGATTAAAAATAAAATTTGAGCCAGCTATTATAAGTTTTGACCTGACCATTATGCTATTGTAAAATTTTTTAATTGGACTTGAAAAATTATAGGTACCATGAAAAGTTGTGACAAATTTTCTTCTAGTTAAAAAGCAAGATAAATAACATGACCAAGCTGGGGCTCTACTTCTCGCATGAACTATATCTATGTTGTATATAAGAACAATAAAAGAAAGTATAAAAATATTAAGAAAAATAAAAATTGGATTTTTTGAGTCTACTGGCAATCGAAAAATTTTAACTTTGTTTTTTCTAACAAACTTTATTAGTTCGCCGCCATTTGTTGCAATATAAGATTTACACCCTTTTTCTGATAAATAGTGCGCTAAGTCATAGCAACCTGTTTCAGCCCCACCGTAACCTAGTTTTGGAATAACTTGCAAAACTTTTATTTTAGATGACATATAATAAAGGTATATAATATCAGATTAGTTGAATAGACTTTATATGAAAAAATTTAAATACCTTAAAATATCAAAAACAAAAAAACTGAGATATATAGGCAATTATTACAAAAAAAATCTATATATAATTTTTCTCCCTGGTTTTATGTCAGATATTAGTGGAAAAAAACCTTTGGCATTTAAGAGATATGCATTCAAAAATAGATTAGGTTTTTTGGCCGTAGATTATTCTGGCCATGGAAAATCTTCTGGAAAATTTACCAAAGGTAATATTAGCCTTTGGACACAAGATGTTAAAATTTCAATAAAGAAAATAGTTAAAAAAAATAATTTTATTTTAGTTGGATCCAGTATGGGTGCATGGATTTCTTTAAATCAGTTTAAGTTCTTTAAAAAACAAATTAAAGGATTTGTTGGTATTGGTTCTGCACCAGAATTTTTAACTAGATTAATGTGGAAACAATTTACAAAAAAAATTAAAACAGAAATTATTAAAAAAGGAATAAGCATTATAAAGCATGGTCAGTATGAATATCCAATTACACATCAATTAATAAAAGACGGAAAAAAAAATAAAGTTTTATCAAAAAAAATAAAAGCTCCAATCAATATAACAATGTTTCATGGAAGCAAAGATGAAGTTGTGCCAGTTTCATTTTCAAAAAAAGTTTTACGCTTATTTACTCGAGCAAATAAAAAAATAATTGTAATAAAAAATGGTGATCATAGTCTTTCTAATAAAAAAAATCTTAAAAGAATTATTACAGAGTTAGATAGATTGGTAAAAGTTTCAAAGTAAAAATTTAGCCTGTTTTAGAAATTTTTGTCTTTAAACTTATAGGATGTTCTAGCTTGTCTAGCATTTCAATTGGGCAAATCTGTTTGAAATTTTTAATTTCTGTTAAAAAATTATCTAAAATATTTTTTGAAACTTTTGACTCTGTCTCTTGAGTATATTCTTCCAATAATTTTCTTAGATTGTCTCTCCAATACTTTGTTTCAACTTTTTGCCAAATTACTGAAGTAGAATTCACATAGTTTTCAAAAGTATTTTCAGGATCGTAAATAAAAGCCATTCCTCCTGTCATGCCGGCGGCAAAATTATCACCAACTTTGCCCAATACTATCACCTGACCTCCAGTCATATACTCGCAACCATTAGCATCACATCCCTCAACAACTGAAATACCACCAGAATTTCTTACCGCAAATCTTTCGCCTGCTTTTCCTGCAGCAAATAATTTTCCAGAAGTTGCTCCATATAAAACAGTATTTCCAATTATGGTATTTTCATTAGTTTTTAATTTATTCTCTTTTGAAGGTCTGACCACAATTATACCGCCGGATAAACCTTTGGCCACATAATCGTTGGCATCTCCAATTAATTTTATTTTAATACTTTTTGATAAAAATGCTCCTAGAGATTGTCCTGCTGAGCCAGTTAAACTTAGATTTAAAGCCTCTTTAGAAAAATTCTCACCAAATTTTTTAAATATATAATGAGATAACTTTGTGCCAACTGCTCTATCAGTATTTTTTATTTTTGCTTCGCATGAAATTGTTTCATTTTCTCTTAATTTATTTTTAATATTTTCCCAAATTTTTTCATCTATGTTGTTGTCTGGAACTGGGTTTATTAAATCATTTTTTGAATACCTATTGTTATCTCCCGGATCTGCTTGAACTAACAAAGGATTTAAATCGAGATCATCAAGGTTTGGAGATCCTCGACTTACTTGGTGTAGTAGATCTGTCCTTCCAATGATTTCTTTTAATGATTTAAAACCAAGTGAAGCTAAAATCTCTCTTACTTCCATAGCAACAAAAGTAAAAAAATTAACTACTTTTTCTGGTGTTCCTGAAAATTTTTCTCTTAACTTCTCATCTTGAGAGCAGACCCCAACTGGACAAGTGTTAGAATGGCATTGTCTAACCATTATACATCCCATAGCTATTAATGACGAAGTTCCCATTCCATATTCTTCTGCTCCCATCATAGCTGCGATAACCACATCCCTTCCGGTTTTTATACCGCCATCAGTTCTCAGTGTAACCTTATGTCTAAGTTGATTTAATGTTAAAATTTGATTAGCCTCAGTTAATCCCATCTCCCATGGAACACCTGCGTACTTAACGCTAGTTTGTGGACTTGCTCCAGTACCTCCCGAGTGACCCGAAATTAAAATTACATCTGCCTTGGCTTTTGCTACTCCAGCAGCAATAGTTCCAATTCCAGTTGATGCAACTAGTTTAACTCCAATTCTAGCTTTTGGATTAACTTGTTTTAAATCGTAAATTAGTTGAGCCAAATCTTCTATAGAATAAATATCATGGTGTGGCGGGGGAGATATTAGCGTAACTCCTGGGGTTGAATGTCTTAATCTTGCAATTTCTTTTGTTACCTTAAATCCTGGTAATTGGCCTCCTTCTCCAGGTTTTGCACCTTGCGCAATTTTGATTTCAATTTCGCTACAGTTATTTAAATATTTTACAGTTACTCCAAATCTAGCGGATGCCACTTGTTTCACTTTTGAATTTGATGAATCGCCGCTCTCTAAAATTTTAAATCTTTTTTCATCTTCACCGCCTTCTCCACTACATGATGACCCTTTAATTCTATTCATACCAATCGCAAGCGTTTCATGTGCTTCTGCAGATAAAGCACCATGCGACATGCTTCCACTACCGAATCTTGGTGTTATTTCCTCTATAGACTCGACTTCGTTTATATTTATTGGTTTGTTAATTTTTCTAAATTCAAGGAGATCTCTAAGATTAGTGGGATTTAAGTTATTTATTCCATCCGAATATTTTTTAAATGACTCGTATGAATTTTTTCCAACTGAATGTTGTAATAGATGTATCAAATTTCCTTGAAATTGATGGTCTTCTCCAGATTTTCTATATTTATATAAACCTCCAATTGGAAGTACGACTATATTTTTTTGATAAGCTTTTAAATGAAGTTCTTTAATTTTTTTTTCAATTCCTAAGATACCAATTCCTGATATTCTAGATATCATTCCAGGAAAATAATCTGCTACTAATCCTCTACTTAAGCCTACAGCCTCAAAGTTGCATCCTCCCCTATAAGAGCTTAAAACTGAAATTCCCATCTTTGACATTATTTTCAATAAACCTGCGTTGACAGATTTTTTAAATCTTTCAATACAAGATTCAAAATCTAAACTACCAAATAATTTTTTTTCGTATCTTTGACCAATACTATCTATAGCCATGTAAGGGTTTATTGTCGTTGCTCCTACTCCGATAAGCACAGCAAAAGAATGTGTGTCCATCGCATCGGCAGTCTGTACATTTATTGAAGCGTAGCCTCTCAAACATAGATTTACCAGATTAGAATGAACAGCTCCTGTGGCTAAAATCATTGGAACTGAAGCTCTTTCGTTTGAAATATTTTGATCTGATAATATTAAATGGTTAGCTCCTCCTCTAACAGCAATTTCTGTTTCTTCCTTTATCTGTTCTAATCTATTTTTAAGATTATCTTTTATGTGAAAAGTACAATCTATAATTTTAATTTTTTTTGAGAACATTTTTTTAAATTTCTTCAATTGAGAATTAGTTAAAATTGGACTATCCAATACATAAATGTTTTCTTTAGTTAAATTTTCAAAATCTAATATATTTCCAAGATTCCCAAATCTCGTCTTTAAGCTCATAACTTTATTTTCTCTTAATGAGTCAATAGGCGGGTTTGTGACTTGGCTAAAATTTTGTCTGAAATAATGAGAAATAGGTCTATAATGGTTTGATAGTACAGCAACAGGAGTGTCGTCTCCCATTGAACCGGTAGCTTCTTTCGCCTCTTCCACCATTGGGTGAAGGATTAACTCTAAGTCCTCGATACTGTAGCCAGAAAGATATTGTCTTCTTCTTAGATCTTCATTTGAAAAATTTACAAATTCTTTTTCTGTAGTAATTTTTTTATCTAAATGAATAATTTGTTTATGAAATTTTTTATAGTCTTTTGATAAATAATCTTTGATTTCTTTATCTCTGTAAATTTTTCCTTTTTTTAAATTAACAGCAATAAGCTGTCCCGGACCTAGTCTGCCTTTGGAAATTATTTTATTCTCTGAAATTTCCACCATCCCTGTTTCAGATCCAACGCAAAATATATTATCAGACGTTATTGCGTATCTTAAAGGACGAAGACCATTTCTATCTGTGGCAGCAATCGCCCACTTACTATCTGTTGCACAAATTGCTGCGGGTCCATCCCAAGGTTCAATTGTACTATTTAATACATCAAAGAGCTGTTGATGAGACCTTGGTAGAATTTTACTTCTCTTAGACCAGGCATCTGGCATCATCATTAATTTTATTAAGGGCACCGGTTTACCAGAGTGAATTAATAATTCAAAAACATTGTCTAAAGCAGCTGAGTCAGAATTTCCGGGAGTAATGACTGGTTTCAAATCCTCAACACTTTTAAATAACTCACTGGACATGTCTTGTTCATGAATTTTCATCCAATTTATGTTACCTTTGAGGGTATTTATTTCTCCATTATGCGCTAAGCACCTAAATGGTTGGGCAAGTTTCCAGCTTGGAAAAGTATTCGTAGAAAATCTTTGGTGAAAAATTGCAAATCTTGAGATAAATCTTTTATCATTTAAATCAGGATAGAAGTCCGATAATGCTTCAGCCAAAAACATGCCTTTATAGATAATTGACCTAGAACTTAAAGAGCAGATATAAAAGTCGTTTATTTGTTGGCTTCTAGTGATTTTTAATATTTTTTTTCTTGATACGAAAAGCAGACGCTCCAACTCGTTTCTTTCCAATGCTTTATTACTTTTGAAGATCACTTGAGTAATTTCAGGCCTATTAGAGTCTGCTGTAGCTCCTAATACCGCAGGATTAACTGGTACTTGTCTCCAACCATAAATATAAAATTCATTTTCTAATAAGACTTGCTCAACTATTGTTTTGGCCTTTTCTTGATCAGCATATTCTGTTCTAGGAAGAAATATCATACCAACACATATTTCTCTTTCTCCCTTGTGTTCGTGTCCTGTATCTTTTATTTTTTCTAAAAAAAAGTCTTTTGGGATTTCAACACATATTCCAGCCCCATCACCTGACTTACCGTCTGCATCAACCGCTCCACGATGCCAAACAGCTTTCAGTGAATCAATTCCGTATTGTACGATTTCTCTTTTTTTTTTACCATCTAGTGAGGTTATTAAACCAACGCCACAGGCATCATGTTCTAAAGAAGAATTGTAAGAGTGATTTTTTTCTAAAATTTTTTTATTTTTTTTATATAAATTCATGCTGCTTTTTCTTTTTTAGATTGAATTGAATTAAGATATTTTTCAATTTGTGTTGCTGCGTCTCTTCCGTCTCTAATAGCCCACACAACAAGTGATGCGCCTCTTACAATATCTCCAGCTGCAAAAACTCCTTTTATATTTGTTTGCATAGTTTCTAGATCAATTTTAATTGTTCCCCATCTTGAAACTGAAAGTTCTTCTGAATTAAAAAGTTTTGGAATATTTTCAGGGTCAAATCCTAGAGCTTTGATAACTATATCTGCATCTAATTTTTGTTTTGAGTTCTCTATGATTATTGGTTTTCTCCGACCCGACACATCTGGATCGCCTAGTTTCATTTTTTGAACTTCCACTGCTTCTACTTTTGTCTGACCTATAAATTTATTAGGACTTGAAAGCCATAAAAATTCTACTCCTTCTTCGATAGCATTGCTAACTTCTCTGGCTGAACCAGGCATGTTGTCTCTATCCCGTCTGTATAAGCATTTTACTGAAGTTGCTTTTTGTCTAACCGCAGTCCTAACACAGTCCATTGCTGTGTCACCCCCTCCAACAACTACTACTTTTTTATTTTCTGCATTGAGCGTTCCGTTATCAAAAAGTTCAACCTTATCTCCTAAACCTTTTCTATTTGAAGCAGTAAGAAAATCCATTGCAGGAAAAATATTTTTTAATTGGTTACCTTCAATCTCAATGTTTCTAGCTTTGTAAACACCAGTAGCTATTAATATAGCATCGTGTTTTTCTTTTAATTTATTTAATGTAGTACTTTTTCCTACTTCAAAATTTTGAATAAATTTTATTCCAGATTCTTTTAAAAGTTTTGTCCTTCTTTCAACAACAAATTTTTCTAGTTTAAAATTAGGTATGCCATAAATTAATAAACCTCCAGGTCGATCATAACGATCATACACTGTTATGCGATAACCTAATTTTCTAAGTTCTTCAGCGCATGCTAAGCCTGCTGGTCCGGCTCCAATTATACCTACAGTTTGATTTTTTTCTTTTTTAATCTTGATTGGTTTAATCCAACCTTTTTCCCACGATGTTTCAGTAATATATTTTTCAACCGATCCAATAGTTACAGTTCCATGTCCTGACTGTTCAATAACACAGTTTCCCTCACACAGCCTATCTTGAGGACAAATTCTCCCGCAAATTTCTGGCATATTATTTGTACTCTGTGAAAGTTCATATGCCTCCTTTAGTCTTCCTTCTGCGGTAAGCTTTAGCCAATCTGGAATATTATTATGAAGAGGGCAATGTATTTGACAAAAAGGTACACCGCATTGGGAACACCTGCTTGACTGCTCCTTAGCTTTTTCATTTATAAACTCACTATAAATTTCATGAAAATCTCCCTTACGTTTAGTAGTAGAACGTTTATCTGGGGTTTCCTTATCTATACTTACAAATTTTAACATTTTATTTTTTGGCATAAAATTAGAAAAATATATAAAAAAAAGACTAAAATAAAGATAAAGTAGGTAAATATATGTGACCTATATTGTCAAAAATCAAGGAAATTTAACCTTAATTTATGCATACCTGCTATGCATTTTAACTTGCCTATAAAAAAACAATCTTAAAATATAAGATAAACTTAATGTTAGAAATATTTATATTATCAATTGTTCAGGGAATAACTGAGTTTCTTCCTATAAGTTCCTCTTCACATTTAATTATAACATCAAAATATTTGGGGTTTTCTAATCAAAATTTATCAGTTGATGTAAGTCTTCATATAGGCTCTTTTTTTGCAGTAATATTTTATTTTAAAAAAGAACTTTTCAACTTTTTTCAAAATAAACAATTGTTTATAAAAATATTTATTTCTTCCTTGCCAGTAATGTTTGTGGGTTTTTTTTTAATCAAACTAGATTTAATAGATCAATTACGAAATATAAAAGTAATAGGATGGACAACCATTATTTTTGGAGTTTTATTATTTGTTAGTGATAAATTTGAAAATAAAAAAAAAATAGGTAGTGACTTTACTTACAGTTCTGCTTTATTTGTTGGAATTTTACAAATTTTATCCTTAATACCCGGTGTTAGTCGTTCTGGAATAACAATAACAGCTTCAAGATTTCTAAAATTTGAAAGAGTTGACTCAGCTAAAATTTCTTTTCTTTTATCAATACCAACTTTAGCTGCAGTAAGTATTTATGGTTTAAGTAATATTATAATGTCGGGAAACCTAAATTTTTCATTGATCAATTTATTCTCAATTTTTTTATCTTTTATTTTTTCATATATAACTATTAAATATTTTTTGGTATTTATAAAAAAGTTTAACTTAACTGCTTTTGTAATATATAGAGTGCTAATAGGCTCAGTAATTTTAGTTATAGCTTATTTATAATATAATTGTAAAAAACAGTAGAACCACAAAAACAATTAAAAAAAATAAAACAATAGCTTTGTTAAGACTTAAATTCATTTAAATATATATTTACCACTAATTTGGCGCGCCTGCTAGGATTTGAACCCAGAACCTCCTGGTCCGTAGCCAAGCGCTCTATCCAGTTGAGCTACAGGCGCGTTAGTATATGAAATATCAAATAAAGTATTGAAATTAAAGGCTTTTAATCTATAAAGTATAATATTATGAGCAATTCAGTAGTTATTACATCCGCTGCCCGAACAGCTGTAGGATCATTGGGAAAGTCTCTTAAGACTATTCAAGGTCATGAACTTGGGTCAGCAGCTATTTCAGAGGTTATTAAAAGATCTAAGATTAAAAGTAAAGATGTAGATGAAGTTATTATGGGGCAGGTTCTAACTGGTGGAACAGGTCAAAATCCGGCTAGACAAGCTGCGATGAAATCTGGTGTTCCAAAAGAAAAACCAGCTTATATTGTAAACCAAGTTTGTGGTTCTGGTTTAAGATCAATTGCCTCGGGATTTCAAAGTATTAAAGCTGGGGACTCAAAAATTGTTATAGCAGGCGGTCAGGAAAGTATGTCCTTATCTCCACATGCTGTCCACTTAAGAGAAGGTCAAAAACTGGGAGATATTGAAATGATAGATACAATGATAAGAGATGGTCTTTGGGATGCATTTCATGGATACCATATGGGAGTAACAGCTGAAAATGTTGCAACAAAATTTCAAGTTACTAGAAAAGAACAAGATGAATTTGCTTTAAATTCTCAAGAAAAAGCTCTTAAAGCTCAAAAAGAAAATAAGTTTAAGGAAGAAATTCTTAATTTTAAAATTAAATCAAAAAAAGCTGAAATAAATTTTAACAAAGATGAACATCCAAGAGAGGGTATTAACTTAGATGCGCTCGTAAGATTAAAACCTGTATTTCAAAAAGATGGGACAGTTACAGCTGGAAATTCTTCAGGTATAAACGATGGAGCAGCTGCAGTTACTTTAATGTCTGATAAAGAAGCAGAAAAAAGAGGTCTAAAAAAATTAGTTACAATAAAATCATGGGCGAGTTGCGGTGTAGAACCTGCGTTAATGGGGACGGGACCTATACCTGCTTCTAAAAAGGCTTTAGATCTAGCTGGATGGTCAGTAAAAGATTTAGATTTACTGGAAGTTAATGAAGCATTTGCAGCACAAAGTATTGCTGTTCTTAAAACTCTTGAGGCTCCTAAAGAAAAAGTTAATGTCAATGGCGGGGCAATAGCATTAGGTCATCCTATAGGTGCTTCTGGAACAAGAATACTTGTCACTCTAATACATGAAATGATTAAAAGAGATGTAAGCAAAGGTCTTGCAACATTATGTATTGGTGGAGGAATGGGTATTTCTATGTGTATTGAAAGATAATAATTTAAATTTTGAGTTGCGGAAGATTTTTAAAAAAGTCTAGACTTTTAGGGTTAGCTATTGCCTCCAAATTGTTTAACTCCTCTTTATTGATTACTTTTCTGACAGCAAGTTCTACGATTTTTCCACTTTTAGTCCTTGGTATTTCTGGGACTTTTATAATAAGTGATGGAACATGTTTAGGTGAACAGTTTTTTCTAATCTTCATCTTGATTAATTTTATTTTTTCTTCATCAAGTTCTTGATTGTCTTTGGTCGTAACAAATAAAATTATTCTAATATCGTCTTTATAATCTTGACCTACTACTAAGCCTTCAGTAATAAAATTAATATCTTCTACTTGTTGATAAATTTCTGAAGTTCCAATTCTTACACCGCCAGGGTTTAAAGTAGCATCTGACCTGCCACGCATTATAAAACCATTATTGCTTGTACGTTCAATGTAATCTCCATGGTGCCAAATATTTTTGAATTTAGAGAAATAAGCTTTATGATATTTTTCTCCATCTATGTCACCCCAGAATTTAATTGGCATAGAAGGAAAGGGTTGTTTTACAACAAGTTCCCCTTGCTCACCCTCCTTAGTGCTTTTTCCATTGTCTAAAAAAACATCCACATCAATTCCAAGGCTTTGCCCTTGAATTTCACCCTTATAAACATTTGAGTATAAATTTCCTAAAACTAAACACCCAACTAAATCAGTTCCCCCTGCAATAGAAGCAAGGTGTACATCTTTTTTAATTTTATCATAAACATATTTAAAACTTTCTTCAGACAAAGTTGAACCTGTAGAAGTGATTATTTTAATTGAACTTAAATCAAGATTCTTGCTATCAAAATTTTCATTTTTAAGATAATCAATATATTTTGCACTTACTCCAAATAAGTTTATTTTTTTGTTTTGACAATATTGCAAAAGTATATCTATTTTTGGGTAGGTAGGAGCGCCATCAAATAAATATATTGATGCTCCTATAGCGAGACCCCCTACTAGCCAATTCCACATCATCCATCCTGTTGTTGTATAATAAAAAATTTTTTCATTTCTTCTTATGTCGCAATGCAACATAAACTCTTTATTGTGTTCAATTAAAACATTACCAGCTCCATGCGTAATGCATTTTGGCTTTCCCGTAGTTCCACTCGAGTAAAGTATGTAAATAGGATGATTAAACTCGAACCTTTCGAAGTTTTCATCTAAATTAGAATTGCTGATAACTTCATGAAAATTAATATATTTATTAATTTTATTTTTATTTTTCGAATTGTAAGAAAAAAGAATAACTTTTTTTATTGATTCAATTTTAGTTAGAATATCATCTATCTTTTCTAAGATATTATTTTTCTTTCCATTGTAAAAATAATAATCGCTAGTAATAAGTACTTTTGGTTCTATTTGTTTAAAACGATCTACAACACCCCTCACGCCAAAATCAGGTGAGCAAGATGACCAGATAATTCCATTTTTAGCACATGCCAAGAAAGAAATTACAGTCTCTATTTTATTAGGCACATAAGCAGCCACACGATCCCCTTTTTTTAAGTTTAAAGATTTTAAATATGAAGAAAATTTACAAACTTTTTCATATAAAACTTCCCAAGAAATACTTTCTTCAAGTCCACTTTCAGATAAAAAATTTATTGCTACATTTTTATCTCTTTTCTTTAAAATATTTTCTGAATAATTGATTTTAGAATCGGGAAAAAACTTATTTTTATTAAAAATTTTGTTTTTTCTAATTACTTCGTTGCCTTTTTCTCCTATAATTTTAGAATAATCCCAAAATTTAGACCAAAAAATTTCTGGGTTAGACACACTCCAACTCCATAAGTCTTTAAAATTTTTATTAGACTTAAAATTAATAAATTTTGAAAATTCCTCTAGCAAAGAGTCTTTGATCCTCTGATCAGAAGGTTTCCAAAGATTTTTCTTCATAAAGCTAGATTAGCTTTAATAGATTTATCTTAATAGATATTTTTTTAATAAAATTTTCTGAACAACTACAGGGTTGTTGTTAAAGATTGGTTTTTTTTTAAAGATTATATTTATTAACCATTGCATACCTAATCTGATTAAACTTTGTTGACAAAAAAAGGGGCGAAATGTGACAAAATTGACTTAATCAATAGTAATTCCTTGAATTTTTACATTTATTATTCATATAATTTTTAATAAATTCCAATCCAGTTTATAATAAGTTTTTATGTCTCAAAATATTCCAGTTCCAGATATAGGTGATTTTAAAGATGTAGAGGTAATTGAAATACTAGTTAAACCAGGTGATCAAATTAAAAAAAATGACCCCATAGTTACAATTGAAAGTGATAAATCAAGCGTAGAGATTCCCTCGCCTACAGAAGGAAAAATAAAAGATTTAAAAGTTAAAATAGGAGATAAGGTTTCAGAAGGCAGTATTTTAGCAACTATAGAAAATGGTAAATTAGAAAGTTCTAAACAAGATATTAAAAAAGAAAAACCTGAAGAAGAAACAAGAGAAAAGGAGAAACCTAAAGAAGAAATAAATCAAAAAATCAACGGAAATATAAATGTTAAGCAAACCACCAAGCAAGTCAAAAAAGTTTTTGCAGAACCTCCATCTAAAGATGATATAGATCCATTAGAAACAAATGAATGGATAGAATCTCTTAACTCAGTTATTGAAAATGATGGAGCTTCAAGGGCAAGTTATCTATTAAATAAAGTTATTGATCAAGCTTATAAAGCTGGTCTAGTTTTGCCAGACACAAGGACTACTCCATATATAAACACTATTCCTCCTGAAGCAGAAACAAAATCTCCTGGAGATCAAAAAATAGAAAAAAAAATTAGAGCTTATATAAGATGGAATGCTGCAGCCATGGTAGTCAAAGCTAATAAAAAAAGTTCAGAATTAGGCGGGCATATTGGAACTTTTGCTTCAGCAGCAACTCTTTATGACGTAGGAATGAATCATTTTTGGAGAGCAAAAAATAATAAATTTGGTGGTGATTTAATTTATTTCCAAGGTCATTCTGCACCGGGAATGTATGCTAGAGCTTTTCTTGAAGGAAGATTATCATCTGGTCAACTTGATGGATTTAGACAAGAAGTGAACAAAGGTGGTCTGTCATCTTACCCTCATCCGTGGCTAATGCCAAAATTTTGGCAGTTTCCAACTGTATCGATGGGACTCGGACCGATCATGGGAATATATCAGGCAAGATTTTTAAAATATTTAATTAATAGAGGTTTGGTAAAAGATGAAGGAAGAAAAATATGGGTATTTTTGGGTGATGGT
>MDSV01108229.1_pt1 | contig 23051 bp, 21 predicted proteins | sample 810851 | NCBI WGS metagenome assembly MDSV01 (sample SAMN05326640, study PRJNA326480) | marine metagenome | isolation source: seawater | place: Atlantic Ocean: North East | collected 2012 | reverse complement strand
ATTGGGCAGAAATGAGAGCCTATGCAATGTCATTGATGTATAATGACTTCAAGGTGATAACAGATTCTCAATTAGAGACTTTGTATGAAACCATGGGAACCGCTCCTGTATATCCGGAAGCTGGTTCAGATGCATTTTATACGTATCATGGATTATTGTTAACCACAGCAAAATCTGTTTTGCAGGAAGCATATGGTTTTAGCGATGCAAATATGGATAACTGGTAGAGATTGCATTATTTTACCAACGAATTTCTGTTTTCTAGTAAAAAACAGAAATGATTTTTTCAGAGAAACCCCGCTACTGCGGGGTTTCTTGTTTGTAGATTTATTCTAGGATATTCAATGAATAAGGATAATAAATAGATGACTCGTGAACTAGTTAGATTAATAGTTTTTATAGTATCTTTGATTTACGGACAAGATCTTTTTGACCCCTACCAGGTACATGAAATGGATATTACTTTTCATGACTCTAACTATGACCAGATATTACAAGATAGGTGGGCAGAAGACGATAAGACATATGAGCTCGCGAGAGTTGTTTTCAATGGTGACACCTTGGACAGTGTCGGTGTACGATACAAAGGGAATTCAACATATTTTTTTACGAATTTAGTTGGAAGCACTAAATACCCCTTAAATATAGATCTTGACCTTGTATATGATGATCAGGATCTTTTGGGCTATAATAAGGTCAAATTATCTAATTCTATTTTTGATCCTACCTATGTCAAGGAGACACTGGGGTATTTAACTCAGGGTTATTATTTGCCTACACCAGAAACAGGTTATACAACCGTTAAGATCAATGGCGAATATTTAGGCCTATATATTACAGTAGAGTCTATCAATAAATCCTTTCTGACAAAGCACTTTGGAAATAACGAAGGAACCTTCTTCAAGTGTGAACCACAATTTCAATTTGGAGAGTTCTACGATGCGTCTCCAAGCTTGGCCTGGTTTGGAGATGATACGATGGAGTATGCATACCAGATGGGTTATGAATTAAAATCAGATTATGGCTGGAGCGACCTGATAGATCTTATACATACCCTGAACTTTAACATGGATAGTATTGAAAGTATATTAAATGTAGATAGAGCTCTTTGGTATTTGGCAACGTCAACGGTCATGCCTGATCTAGATGCATACAATGGAATGTATATTCATAATTATTATTTATATAAGAATTCGACTTCAGAACGTTTTGAGATTATTCCTTGGGACAAAGATCAGACGTTCGGAGGAGCCATGATTAATACTCTGATTGAATGGGGTGGAAATTCATCATGGGTATATCAGTGGGACCCTTTTGAATTTGAGTATGATGGAGAACGTCCTCTGGTCAGTAAATTGATGGGTAACCCTTTATATAAAAAGATTTTTACAGCCCATATGCGTACAATCATAGATGATATCTATGATGTAGAGCATGTGCAAAATCTTGCATATGAAATACAAGACTCCATAGAGATATACGCTGATTCTTATTTGAATATACTTCCCGTATTTAATTATGCGGATTATTTTCGATATAATGTAGATAACTACTTGGTTACGGCTGATGGCGGGAATTGGTGTGGCGTGACTAGCACAATTAGTGATAGAAGACAGTATTTACTTAATCATAATGAGATATCAAAGGAGGCCCCAGATATACTAAATGTATACCAAGAGAATTACAATCCCCTAGCCTACGAAGATGTGATTATTCTTGCTGCGGTAATAGGATCAGATTTTGTAGAGCTTATGGTATCCAGTGATGGTCCAGATAGTGATTTCATTTCAATACAGATGGAAGACGATGGTCTACATGGTGATGGATCTGCAAATGATAATATTTATGGGGCTACTATTCCATATCATGGTGAGGGTGATGAGATTAGCTATTATATAAGGGCAAGCAATGAAGAAGCATTAGCAGTAGATCCACGAAAGGCACAAAAAGATTTTTATCATTATGTTGTAGGGGATCAAACCTTACCAGATTCTACAATTATGATTAATGAGATTAATTACAATTCATCTGATGAAATCGACCCAGGTGATTGGGTAGAATTGTATAACCCTTCTGCTTCTGTAATTGATATAAGTGGCTATCAGTTCAAAGATGAGGATGATGACCATATCTTTTTGATACCTAGTGAAACCATGATAGAAGGCCATTCTTTCCTTGTGCTTTGTAATGATACATCATCATTTAAGATAATATTTCCAGAAGTAAATAGCTATGTTGGAAATCTTGATTTTGGTTTTAGTGGAGGAGGTGAATTACTTCGTCTTTATAATTCAAATAATAGTTTAGTTGATACCGTTTCTTATGATGATAGTGATCCTTGGCCTGTAGAACCGGATGGAAATGGACCTACGCTTGAATTGATTAATCCAAATCTAGATAATGCAGTAGCAGATAGTTGGGCGGCATCTAATGATTTTGGTACGCCAGGGGAAGTGAACGGTGTTTTTCTCAGTATAAATCTTAGAGAAAATATTCCTTCACAATTTATATTAAATAGAAATTATCCAAATCCATTTAATCCCAATACAACGATAGAATATCAACTTGACCGTGATCAACATATAACTATATCAATTCATGATGTGTTAGGCAGAAAAATAAGAACATTGGAAAATGGTATTAGACGTGCTGGTAATAGTCAAATCTCTTGGGATGCAAGAGATGATTATGGTAGGCAAGTAGCGGGAGGGGTTTATATATGTTCCATGAAAGGTGGTGGGGCAATTCGTTCTATGAAAATGATATTACTAAAATAACTGTAACGATATATATTTTTTTATATTATTTGGGTTTTTGGTTCTCAAGCTATCATACTAAATTCAATAATCATGAAAATACCCATAACCTTATTTCTGATTATGTTCATCATTTCTTGTGAGGATTCTCTCGTTATCCATACAGAAAAAAATACTTATCATGATGATATATCAGACATTAGCTATATAAACAATTCGTTTTTTACTACCAATTTTGATTTATCAGATAATGCGGGAGATCAAATAGATTTGATAAAACTTGGTCTCAATGATCAAGATGAAGCATATATGCAAGACAAATTCAACCTAGGTTTGAATGGGCAAGGATATCTTTCAATGACAAACGATGGAAAAGATTTGTTTCTACAATCTAGGTCAACTCAGTTGATTTTTAAGGTTTCAACCATAGGGGAATTATCCTATACTAAATATGATTCGATTGGAACTCACTGGCTTCCAAGTGGTATCGCTTTTGATACAGCAAGAGACTCTATTATTTTTCTCTATCGTAATCAGCATAAGAATAATCAGTATAGATTAAGACTGGGGTCGAAAGAAATATCAAATACATCTACAAGAGATATCCAATTTACAATCAGTGATATTGATACAACTTACCATGGTGTATACAGTATGGCCTATGCTGAACCTTATCTGTATATGCTGGCTGTAAAAGATGGTGAAGATGTTCTGGTAACTTTTAACTATGAAGAACTAACTATCGAGAATACTCAGTCTATTGAGGACTCAACCGTAGTTGGGATAGAAGTGTTGAGTAGTTCAATATATTTAGGTTTTAGAGATAGAAGGATTGGTACCTTAAGGTAGAAAGATAATTAAGATATTACTTTATTATTGAGTAATGTTGTTTTTCTATACGTATACTATAATTAAAGGATAGATTGGTTATGCGAAATTTTTTTATCACCCTTTCTCTTGTTACAGGTTTTCTCTACTCTGAATGTTCAGACCTTGATTATGGAGAATGTCTCTATTGGTCATATTATTGTGAATGGAATGAAGATACAGAAGAATGTCAGGAAGTTGGAGGAGGCGGAGGAGGAGATACCTATTATGGTCCATACGAATTTTCCAGTCTTTCAGAGTCAGATGGTTTGCGAAATGGACCTGACTATAGTGATGGTGTATTGTTTTATCCAATGGATGCTGAACCTCCATATGGGTCTATTGTTTTAACGCCAGGATGGGGTGGTGGAGGTGAATCTATGTATGGATGGGCTGAGTTTTTTGCATCTCATGGATTTATCGCAATGGCGATAAGTCCTAACGACCAGGTCAATGATTCGCACCAGCAAAGAGCAGAAGGATTATTAGATGCTATCCAATCAATAAAGCAGGAACAATGGAGAGTAGATTCTCCGCTATTTGGGTTTATTGACACTACTCGTTTTATTGTATCAGGATATTCCATGGGTGGGGGAGCATCTCAAATAGCTCTCACTTTGGATGATTTTAATGTTACAGAATACATCGTAGGTGCGATTGCTTTGAATCCTACTATTATAGTTGAAGATTGTGATGTGTGCGCTGATTATGAATATTGTATTTGTCTTGTTCCAGAATTTTTAGAACATGATATCCCAACCATAGTGATAGCTGGGCAGAATGAGATTGATGAACTCCCTAGTTACGACGGTTTATTAGGACAAGATATTTATTATAACACACCTGAGACTACAGATAAGATATTGTATGAAATTTCGAATGGTTCGCATGGCTCTGCAGCGTTTCCATCAGGTTCAGTCCAAGAAAAAGCGTTGTACTGGGCTAAATATCATTTAACTGAAGATATATCCTATTGTGATTCATTACTTTTATCACCGGATGATGCATCGCTATATGTTACTACAATAGATTGTTCACCATCTGTTGCAATTGATGATAAGACAATAGTTCCAAAGGATTTTATTCTGTACCAGAATTATCCAAACCCATTTAATCCAAAAACCACTATCCGCTATTTTAATCCAAAGGATTCCTTTATCAAAATAACTATTCATGATGTTTTAGGTAATATGGTTATCAATCTTTTCGAAGGTATAGATAGTCCAGGAGAAAAAAATATTATTTGGAATTCAAAAAACAGTAATGGTCAATCTGTTCCAGCGGGTCTTTATTTTTACACAGTAAAGGCAGATAATTTTGTAGATGCAAAGAAGATGATCCTCTTAAAATAGAATTTGTTTTCTCTATATTCTCTCTTCTAATCGTTTAAAAAATAGGTCCACGTTACCATTGACGGAAATTAGTTCCTCTTTACTCATCAGTAACTTTTTTTTCCCAGCATATATCCCAACGACACAAGGAGTAATATTGTTAGTGAATCTTTTCATGTCATTGGTTTGTTCATTTATGTGGAGTGCAAATATATAATATTTTAATTTATTGACATTATTTGTCCATTCTTTTTTTTCCAATATTTTGTTGTGGGTGATATCGCACATTGCACATACATAATTTGTAAAATATTTTTTAAGTAGGTATGTGATTTTCCCAGATAGATTACCATTTGCATCATAAACACAGATAATTTCTGATGGTTCAAATTTTGGGTTGTTCATAATCAAATTTCCTAAATTTGTAGTATCTTAAAAACTAAATTATTATTAAAAGGTATTACTATATTAAAATAAATCTCATGAAATATTCCAGTACCAAAGAGAAATCTCAATTATGATCATTGGGAGTGATTTTCAAACGGAAGTTCTAAGAGCTGAAGAAAGGATAAGATCTTATAAAAGAGAAACATATTTTCAGTACTCCAATTATTTTTCAAAAAAGATAGACGGGGATGTTTATTTTAAATTAGAGAATATACAAACAACGGGTTCTTTTAAGGTAAGAGGAGCTTTAAATAAATTATTGACATTGAATAAATCGAAAAGGTCAAATGGAGTGATTGCTGCATCTACTGGTAATCATGGTGCTTCCGTTGCGTATGCCGCTAGGGAACTGGACATCGAATGCACTATATATGTTCCTAAGGAATCCTCCACTGCAAAGATAAATAATATGAAGAATTTTGGAGCCAATATAGAAATATATGGTCTCGATTGTATTGAGGCTGAGCTAAAAGCCAGAAGAGTCTCAATACAAAATGATAAAACCTATGTATCTCCTTATAATGATCATCAGGTTATAGTGGGGCAGGGAACGATTGGGTTGGAAATAGCTAAACAATGCACGAATTTAGACGCAATTATTATATCAGTTGGTGGTGGTGGACTTATTTCAGGTGTTGGGTCTTATTTGAAATCTATTTGGCCAAATATTAAGATTATAGGGTGTTCACCAAAGAATTCAGCAGTCATGATTCATTCTATAAAGAAAGGTGAACTGACCCATATAGATTCCAAACCAACTATAAGCGATGGTACCGCAGGAGGAGTAGAAGATCATTCAATTACATTTCCAGTATGTTGTGAAATAATTGATGATGTGGTATTATTAACAGAGACTCAGATAAAAAAAGCAATGTTATCATACATAAAAGAAGAACACCTATTATTAGAAGGTGCTGCGGGAGTTGCCGTTGGTGCTTTAATAAAACAACAAAAGAATCTTAAAGGGAAAAAAGTTGGCGTGGTTATATGTGGTGGAAATATTAGTATAGAGACTTTAAAAAAGGTCATAAAATGATAAGGTGTTTTTTTTTATTTTTATATTTGACTTTATTATTTTCTGAGGAAAAGAAAACTCTACAATCACCCTATATAGATTCGTTTCAATATAATAGTGCAGGAAAAATAGGTGACAATCCTTTTCCAACTAATCCTATGAGTGATAGAGCAATAGGATATTTATTGCAAGGTAAGGCTCAGACAGCTATTTCAAATTATGGAAATATAATTAACTGGGATGAACATCCTATGGGTATATGGAATGGTTATTCATATCTTCCGTCTGTTGCATTTCTTGCTGGTGTTCCTGGGATAAAGTATTCTAATTATTTTGCTTGGGAAAATTTAGAGAATGTTGTTAATAATGAAGGTATAACCATCTATGGTATATGGGAATCTGGAGATGCTTATGATAGTTGGTTTCCAGAAGGTGATACTTCTTTTGTTGGTATTTTGTTTGATGCAAATGAGGATGATGGCATATGGCAGCCAGATAGCATTGCAAAAAAAATATCAAAAGATTTTTTTGATGCACCGTTTCAATGGACCATTGACCATGACATAAGGAAAATTATTTTGACCTCTTTCGGAGAATTAGATCCTAATAAATCTAATGCTAGGATTGGGCTGATATATCCCTGGGCACTCAGACCAAAATTGATTCGCAGAGAAGACCAGTTTGATTTTTATAATTATGGTGCAGATCTTGAAGAATGGACATTAGATGATGAATACATGTATTATGGATATAATGTCTCCGAATCATGGCTATCAAGAATTGAGAGTTCACCAAATGGAGAGTGGCATGCATCTACAATGGCTAGAGTGAATACTCATAATACAAATGTGAAAAATGGTGAAATATTTGGTGACACTTACGTGACTGACCCCGCTGATACGTATCCTTTGCTTGCTCATAGCGCTTTTTCTGATACATGGCCAGAAAGATATAATGAGGCAACGGGGCTTAATGAATCGTTTTGGCCGGGATGGTGGTCCCAGGATTATAATATAACTCTTCCTGGTTGTTCACAATCTAGGAGGGATCCAGATTGTTGGGAAGAGGTTGAGGGTAGATTTATTTCTGATATGGAAGTTTATATGGAATTTGATGATAGATGGGCTCATCGTGGAAACAATGTTAATACTAATAATGATTATGAGCAGACGGGATATCCTATGGGATTGCGTGTAATGGCAGAGGCACATTCTTATGGTGTTTCCTATGCAGAGGATATTTTATTTGTTACTGTAAAGGTAAGAAATGAGAGTGGTGATTGGTGTGCCGAAGATGAAAATGGAGATCCGATTAATGATGATTTTGGTAATCAAAAATGTGGAGAAGGGATGATTATGCCTGATGGGACAAAATTAAATAATGGTAAGGGATTTAACTATGAAGGTACTTCACTAGGGTTTTATTTTGATGCAGATGTTCTTGTTGGTGATGAAAGTGGCTACAGTTCGTCTTATCATACTAACGATGATGATTTCATGAAATATTATTGGGAGATATTTGAGTTAAATAATGAAAGAATGCTTATATCTATGGCCATGGTTGGTGATTATGATGGCTCTAGTGGTGTTTCAGGTTATGCAATGAATGGTGAGGGATCACCCGGAAATCAATTTGGTCTTGTTGCTACTCAACTTTTAGATTCTCCAAAAGCGACAGATCCCGTAGACCTAGATCAAGATGGTACTGTGGATATCTTTAAGGGAGAGCCATTGAAAATGACAGACTGGCACTGGTTTGATTGGTATAGTAGGCCAGGTGTACCGCAAATGGAAAGTAATAGTAGTAGTTGTTATACCGGAGCAGAGGGGTGTCCGCAGGCTAGAAACAAAGAAGAGATTATGTACAAGATAATGGCAGGAGATACTACAAATCTTAGTGATAATGAAAAACAGTGGCATTTTCATACTCAAGACCCTGCAACTGATTTACCATCAGAGCTTAATCCACACTTCGATTCACTTGAAGGGCTTCTTGAAGAAACAGCATTTAATCGAGATCCAGAGGGTCTAGATTGTTCTATCTTCTTAAGCTGTGGTCCTTTTGATCTTCCTGTTGGAAGAGAGGTCCCTTTTTCATTTTGTATTATTTTTGGACAAAACGAAGAAGATCTAATAAATAATGCACGTTTTGCGCAGGTAATGTATAACTCAAGATATCAAGGATTTACTCCACCAACTAGACCCACTATTTATACTGAAACAGATACAGGGTCAGTAAAAATATACTGGGATAACGCTGCAGAAAATACGTTAGATGTATTAACAGGATATTCAGATTTTGAGGGATATAAGATTTATAAGAGTATCGACGGAGGTGCAAATTGGGGATCTGCATCTAGCCGCATCTTTGATACGGACGGTCTTTTTGTAGGCTGGCGTCCTTATAAACAGTTTGATCTTTCTGCCGAAGAAGATTCATTGCACTGTGTATATTCAAATTCTTATGATTGTGAACGCTCTCTGCGTAGAAATCATAGTATTAAAGGTCCGGACCCCTACTTTCCTTGGTTTAGCTTAGGTGATGATACAGGGCTAGATATTGTGAGATTGGATGAAAGTGAATGGAAAGAGATAGATGGGATTACGTATAAATATATGTTCACAGATCGCAATGTTGTAGATGGAATTGAGTATACCTACTCTGTGGTTGCATATGATATGGGTGTTGAACCAACATTTGTTACGAAATATGTCCCACTAGAGAATGGTCAATTTGAAACTCTTTTAGATACGAATTTTTCTAATCCTAACCAATGGGCAAATCCAGAGGGATATGCTTCTATAGAAAATTCAAAAGGAACTACAATCCTAGATAGAAATTATTCCCAGGCTTATCCAGGTATACAACCCCAAGAAGACCTCTCTAAAATAAAAGTAGTTCCAAATCCTTATGTATCTAGGTCTAGGTTTAAAGAATCAGAATTTCAAAGGAAAATAAGATTCACAAATCTTCCTCCAAAATGTACCATTAAGATATTCACAATTTCTGGAGAATTAGTCTATGTGCTTGAACATGATAATCAAAAATCAGGCAATGAATGGTGGGATATGAGAACATTAAATAATCAAGAGATTGCTCCTGGGCTTTATCTATTTCATATTGAAAGAAAAGATAATAAAAGTGGTAAAGGAGAAAAAGAAATGGTAGGCAAATTTGCTGTTTTAAGATGATTGCTGATATACACACTAGATTCCATTTAGCATTTCCCGTACATGACTTAGAACAGGCCAGAGGTTTTTACAATGGTTTACTTGGATGTAAAATAGGTCGGGAATCAAATCAATGGATAGATTTCAATTTATTTGGTCATCAGATAGTTGCTCATCTTTCTAAAGAAGATTGTACAGAAACAAAAACAAATGATGTAGATGGTGACAAGGTCCCATCGAGGCATTTTGGGGTTATATTATCTTGGAACAAATGGAAATATTTTTGCGATATGATAAAAGATAAAGAAATTGATTTTTTGATAGAGCCTAGAATACGGTTTAAGGGTAGTAATGGTGAGCAAGGAACTTTTTTTATATCTGATCCAAGTGGTAACGTACTAGAATTTAAATCGTTCAAGGATGATGCAATGGTATTTAAGAAGGACGGTTATAAATAATGGCTAAGATAACTTTTCTTCCTGATAATAAGACATGTGACTCTCCAAGCAACGTTACGATACTTGAGATTGCAAAGAGAAATAACATCCCTCATGTTGCTGCCTGTGGTGGTGAGGGTAAATGTACGACGTGTAGACTCTTAATTTTAGAAGGTATTGAAAATTGTTCAAAGGAGACTGAAACAGAAAAGAAGCTAATTGATCAGGCACATACGACCAAAGGTTTTAGATTGGCTTGTCAAACTTCGATATCTGGTGATATAACAGCAAGAAGATTGGTACTTGATTCTGATGACATTCAACATATGTCTTTTGATAGACAAGGTGAATCAAAAAAGATTGCGATTTTGTTTAGTGATATTAGAGGATTTACACCATTCTCTGAAAAATTAACACCCTATGATGTTGTATTTATTCTTAATAGATATTTCAAAAGAATGGTCAATGTTGTTGATAAAAACAATGGACATGTAGATAATTATATTGGTGATGGAATGGTTGCAATATTTGGTATGAATGATGAACAGAACCCAGCTGAATATGCTGTAAAAGCGGCAATTGAAATGTGTGATGAGATGGATGATATGAAACCATATTTGAAAACAATGTATGGTAAGGATTTTGACATAGGTGTAGGTGTCCACTGGGGTAATGCTGTTGTTGGTGATATTGGTGCGGGAAAGTCAAAGAAACTTACCGCAATTGGTGATTCGATGAATTTTGCGAGTCGAGTTGAATCAGCTAACAAGCAATTTAAATCTAGAGTATTAATTTCTGATGAGGTTTACAAGGAGGTAAAAGATTTAGTTGTTGTCAAAGATTTTATGCGTACCATGGTCAAGGGTATAGATGGGCGTGTTACCTTACATGAGGTAGAACAAATTCATTTGAGTAATGAGATAAAAAAAATAGAAGAGAATCAACAATTGAAAGATGGTTATAATTGGAATAAATGTGAGCATATTGACTCTTTTGAAAACCATGAGCAACAGGTATTTAGATTCAATCGAGAGTCAATCTTAATTGTTAAAGTAGTTGATGAATTTTATGCTATGAATGAAAAATGCCCTCATATGAATCTGTCAATGAAAGGTGGAGGAATTGAAATAAAAGACGGGACAATTAATTGTGCATGGCATAACACTACATTTTGTTATAAGACGGGAGAGGTGAAAAACTGGCTTGCGCTAAGCAAAACTGAAAAATTCATGGCAAAGATATTTTTAAAATCAAATAAACAGGCTGAAGGCGTATTAGATATAGAACCAGTAGATATTGAAACATATCCAACGCAGATTATTGATAATCATGTTTGGGTTGGAATAAAACAAAATTCTTGAATTCTTCAAATTTAAGAATCAAGGTTAATTATAACCATAATCTAATAATTATGGTTTTTATTTTAAATCATCGTTCAAATTTAGTGGTTAAGTTAGTTTTTTCTTGATATTGTGAAATTATACTTTTATCCAATTATATATTTTTTTGCTTATTCTAATATTCTTCCTCAAGGTATTTGGTATAATGGTAATCTAAAAGGAATTGAGAACCTCACTTTTGAATTAAATGTGAAAGGTATTGAGGATAATGCATGGGAAAAAAGTTTATCAGCTTTTATTGAATTAAGATTGGCTGAACACGATATTCGTTTTGTAGATCGTCAAATGCCAAAATTAGTTATTGATATAAGTGCGTTTGATTCCAGGGTAGAAGAGACATCTTCTTTTTTAGTGATATTCAGTTTATACAATTACAGTATATCAGAGAAAGAATATTATCAATCCATGGCAGATACTTTAATTACAAAAAAATTGATGACCAGCAAGGTTTTTTCAAAAGAGATTCTTGGACAAACATCTTCTAATCGACTTTACAAAGATTTGGAAAAAAGTATTAATACATTTATTTCATCCTTTGTTGATCAGTGGTATCGAGATAATCCAATTAAACAATTCTAGAAATTTTCCTTTTGAAGGTCTTTCTTTGACAAATTGATCTTCTGATGTAAGTTTGATGGAGGGGCGGAAAAGAAACCCTCAAAAACAATGATGTTCATAGTCCGAGGAATAATCATCCTATATCTTATGGGTTTCTGTTTTATATCAGGATCCGTAAGGTCAGTTTCCTTTAAGACAGATAACCAATTGGCTGTTTTAAGGTTCGAAGGGTGGTCTATATCTGAACCTCTTACAGATTTTCTTACGGAAGAATTAAGAAAGACCATACGAGGACTTGATGTTTTTCAGGTTCAAGACAAAGGTCTTACCTATGAGATTGATATATATTCTCCAAGAAAAAAAGACTATTGGGCCTGCTGGAGTCAGGAATGTGCCATCGACCTCGGGAAACGATTAAATGTAAATTATGTTATTGCAGGAAATATCCAAAAAAATGGGGAAGATGAATTCTTGATTAATGGTAGACTGTTTTCAGTGGATATGGAGACTCTTCTTGATGAATTTATTATGAATAGTAGTGGCATAACTGATAGTCTACTATTAGAAATGAAAAAAATGGCTTATAATATTAGTGGTCTTCCAGTTCCTGATACATTATCTGTTGGTTCAGATACTTCTGAAGTTTTGATTACTGGTGATATTGATAAAAAAACATCTAGTTGGCTAAAACTTCCTCCTATACCTACTAAGATTAAAGCACTTATGATGTCTACGGTAGTACCAGGGAGTGGCCAAATTTGGGTAAATAGAAAATATCCAGGTTATGGTTTCATGGGTACGGAAGCAACTCTAGGCTTAGCTGCAGTATTTGCATATTACCAGTACAACCAATCTTGGGGTGGATTTGAAGAAAGTTATAATTCTTATAAAAACCGAAATGACCCCAGGAAGTTAATGGAACTTAGGCCTAAAGTGATTCAGTACGCCGCGGAAACTCGTCGCTATAATGCGTTCATGAAAGGGATAAGAGGTGTATCATTTTCAATTTGGATAGTTAATATGGTTCATGCATATCTAGTTGCGCCAAGTGATGATTATTTTGATGGTGAATATTTTTTTGATCTCGAATATGATCCTGGATTAAACCAGTTACAATTCAATTTAAACTTTTATTAATATATGATTTTAATCAGAGTAATATTGTTGACTACTTTTTTAATTCTCTTTTCATGTGAAGAGGCTGAGTATCAGTTAAATAATCCATCAGACCCTTTTAATATGGATCTTGATCCTCCTGCTTTATTTATTCATCCACTAGAGATAACAAGGTCAGTTAATGACACATTTTCCATTCAAATTTATGGATTAGGACTTAATCCCATGGCAGGTGCTCATATTGCACTAGAGTTTGATCCAGGCTGTGATGATTTAGATGATCTTGCATTATGTAGTCGCATTGAGAACATTGAACCAGGCCTATTATTTACTGGCACGAATACTCCAATAATTACAATTGATAATACCGAAAAAGCAAAGCCTGATATTTATTTATTTTATCTTCCAGATATGATTTCAGATCAAAGTGACGGAGGAACGGGACCTTTAGCAAAAATATACTTTAGAACAGGTTCTCGAACTGGTGAGTCCCAGATAAAATTAGCAGAAGGAACAAAGATTCGGGATAAAAATAATAATGAAGTATTCGTAAATATAGATGAAAAAGGATTTGGAGCTTTCATTGTGGAGTAAGAAAAAAATTATTATTGCTGTGGTCGTTTTTTATATGCAATTACATGCTCAGGACTGTGAAATTGTAGATTCTGTCATTGTATCTTTACCATTTTTTCATTCGAACATATTAAATGAATCTAGCGGGGATGATTGGAATTTTGAGAATGATGGCTATAATGATGGTTTTGATTATGCCTATGAGTTTACGTTAACAACACAAAGAAGTTTGTATATAGACACGTGTGATCCTCTTACAGATTTTGATACTATATTATCAATAAAAGATGGATGTGGGGATGATGCTTCTTTAGCAGAATCAGATGATGGAACACAAGATTTTTGCCCTGAGGCAAGCGTGACACCTCCATACTATGCGAGTATTATTGATAGTATAACCTTAGAGGCTGGAACCTATTATATTATTTTGGATGGATGGTCAGGGAATATTGGAAACTATGCTATTGCGGTTGGTACACTACCTGAAATACTAGGATCTTCTATTGCGGATGATGATAGTTATATTGATATATATTTTAGTGAGGGCATGTATACAGAAGCAACAGGTGTAGGTGCAATGGTTGCTTCTGATTTTGAATTCACTCTTGACCAAAATGGTGGAACAGCAACTGGTGTGGAGATTTTATCTTTGTCTAATACGATTGGTGAACCATTAGTTGGAGGAGAAGATACAGTACGTTTTGTAATCAACATACAAGGAGAATCTACTGGTTTAGAGCAAATAACAATACGTACACAAACAAATGCCTCTATATTTAATTCATTTGGAATCGGGTTACTTAGAAGTGCAACTGTAGTGCAAAATTTATCTGATCAGATAGCACCATTTTTAATTTCTTCAATTCCTGAGAATGATGAAATAAATGTTTTATCAAATACAAATATAACATTAGAATTTTCAGAGCCTATTCAAAATATTGAAGGTCTGAATATCGATGATTCTAATTCTGAAAATTCTATTGTTTTAAAAAATATTGATACAGATGAAATTCTTGATTATTTGATAAGCAATTCTAATAATATCAATTTTACTATTACTCCAGATGTCCTTCTTCCAGGTGAATCTACTATACAAGTAGTATTATCAAATATTCAAGATACAAATGGCAATCCTTTTCAAACGTATACAATTGAATTTGAAACGGAAGATACCAATCCTCCACAAATGGAAAATAGTGGAATAGCATCTTCAAATCAATTTGCTTTTATTGAATTTAATGAAGGTGTCTACTCAACAGATTTAGGAGTTGGAGGAATTCAATGGGATGACCTAGATACATTATGGAATCCTCAAGCTGGATTTTGTGAATCCTTATCCATTATCGGACTTCAAAATAGTGCTGGGCAACCACTTGAGGGTGGTGAGACTACCGTATATATTTATATGCAATTAAATGGTGCACCGTCAGGATCTGAAACGATTGAGTTTTTTCCTGCAGATGGTTTGTCTATTTTTGATAAATCTGGTAATCCTTTGAGTGAATCCAGCACCACTTCAGAACTGACATTCAATGAATCAGCTCAAATCTCAATAGTAAATCTAGATTCAGATAATAATTATGTAGATATCCAATTTTCTAATGGAGTTTATCAAGATGCATCTCAATCAGGACCCCTAGTTGAATCAGATTTCAATATAGATTTAGATATTAATAATGGTAATGCTACAAGTGTTACTATTATAGATATAACGGATTTAATTGGGGACCCTCTAGAAGGAGGAGAGAATGACATGAGGCTGTATCTTGATTTTGATTCACCTTCCTCAGGTAGCGAGAGGATAACCATCAGTCCATTTGAAGATAATCAAATTTATACTTCAAATGGCGTTCAAGTACCTGAATCTGAAATGACCGATGCAAAAAGATTGAATGATATGCTTCCTCCTGATGCTTATATCTCTGATCCTGACTTAGATGAGGCAATAGATATTCCACAGAGTTATAAAATTCCAATTGCGATAACAGATACTTTATTGGTACCAGCTGGACTCTCTGATTCAGAGTATCTCATGAGTTTTATGAATCTGTATTATGACGATTGTCTTGATCCATCTTCATGCTTTAGTGTAGAAATTATTGATTATCCCAATGATACTGGATATGTTCGCATTAGTCCAGAAAATTCTTATGATAGTGAAGAAGAAATATATTTTACTTTTGATGGATCTCTTACAGATATTGATGGACGAAATCAACCGATAGCTTTTCAAGTCGTCTTTACAATAGAGGATTATTTAGAGCCAACGATTGAAGATGCTGTTCTCTTAGAAGATAATTCATATATTATTTTAGAATTTAATGAATCGATTTACGGTAGTGGAGATGGAACGGGTCCAATTAGTATAAATGATATTCAATGTGAGGTATTAGAACCTTTTTCAAGCAATGTTGAAGATTGTTCAGTAACCAGTATGACCGATGTTAATGGGAATCCTCTTATTGGTGGAGAGACAATGATTAGAGTATACCTCAATTATGATAACACACCAAATGGAGGTGAGGTAATTAATCTTATACAAGCGAATGGTGCATCAGTTTATGATCAATCAGGAAATCAATTCACAGCTGAAGTATATGCAGAATATGAGTTGTATGATATTTTACCTCCAACTGTTACGGAAATTTCATTCCCTGTCACATCTTATTTAGATTTAAATCAAGATAAAACAATCTCTTTTACTTTCAATGAAGAAATAGCATCTTTTCAACTTGATATATCATCGATGGTTATGGATAATATTTCATTTACCACAGATCCGAATCTCCCTCTTCCTACTGATTCTAACATAGAGTCTATTGATATTACATTAGAACATCCCTACCCAAGTTTTGATAGTGTGACAGTTAATTTTTCTAATCTTACAGATCTAGCAGACTGTACTGCTGTAGATATAAGCTTTACCTATCCTACTCCAATGCTAGGAGATTTAGATGAGAATGGTAAAATTGATTATGATGATATTGATTTATTGATAGGAGATTGGAATAGTTATAATTATGACTTGGCACCAGTCACTGGGTCCATTCCTCATTATTTAGTTGGGGAAGAAGATGAAAATAATGAAGATAATCAAGAATTTGGGACAAAAACTATTGAGGATGGTATAATATTTGCACAAATGTGGTCCTGGTATCAAAAAACGTATGGTGAAATTATTTTAGATACAGAGCAGTTTGGTCCAATACTTGAAATTGATGGTGAGGGTAATAGACTTTTTATTTCTATTCATGATTCTATTGCTTCAGGACGGATACAACTGATATATAATGCAGATAATGAAAGGGCAAAATTTGAAAATCGACAATCCAAAAATGGCGAATTATTTTTAAGCAGTGATTATCCAGAAAAGGGTTATTCCATACTAGAGTTTTCCAGAAATAATTATGAAAAAAATGAATCAATTCCTATAGAGTTAGAAGAAAATTCTTCCATTCAAGTCTATTATAATCTTATTGATAAACATGGTTCCATTTTTCAAAAAGGAAATATTAATATAATTAATAATTTTTTTCCTACATTGGTTGCGCTATATCCTTCTTTTCCAAACCCATTTAATCCTGTGACAACAATATCTTTTGATATTCCTAAGGCAGAACAAATTAATCAAGTTTCCTTATTAATCTTTGATATTCAAGGTAAGCAGATTGAATCTTTGGTCCATGATACAAGGCCACCTGGTTCATATAAGATAAAGTGGAATGCTGAAAAATATGCTTCAGGTATGTATTTTGCGAGATTGATATATGGAGAAATGGTTCATACTCAAAAGCTAATACTTTTAAAATAATCTATTTTGTATTATTGCCTTCAATCATAATCCACCATTACATTTAGTATAGAATGAAAAATTTATTAAACACAGAGCAGTTAAGATTAAAATATAATCCAGATGCTATTATTGAAGAAATTGATATATGTTTTGAAAAGAATTTAGATAAATTAAGAACTTCAATAGGCCATCCTGATAGTGTTTTAAGTAAATACAAATCCGATTCACAACTCTCTTTTCTAGATACTCAACAAAAAAATAATGACCTTGTTGATGAAGTATCTTCTCTTTTAAAGGATACGATTTATTTTATGTTATTGCCAAAGAACAAAAGAACAAATGTCACCAAAACAATGAGGTCTTATTATTCTGCGTTAGTTAATAACCAACTTGTCAGGATTAAATTGTTATTAGAGGACAAAGAATTAGGTGTCGCAAGACACAAAACTGATTCCAACTCAAAACATAAGGGAGTTGAACAAGTTTTTTCAATACTTACCATGGTTATGAAAACCCTTGAATATGAGAACGCTTATCGTAAAAGGTTACCAAGGTCTGGTTATTTAACCGGTTTGCAAATATCAATGGGTAGTTTTTTTATGTTTTTAAAAAAAATAAATATGAATCAAAAGAATCAGATTACTCTTGTACAGCAGATATTTGATGATTTTAAGGTTGATTGGGATGCGGGAGACAGGGGGAACATAAAGTTATCACTAATTCAACCGGCATTAGAATATTTCAAAGCCACTCAAGATGAGATTCTTAGCATTTCAGGCTCAATATTTTCAAAAAACATCAATGATACTATTTTATCAAATCTCATTGATCAGGCAATTATATTGAAAAAAAAAATAAGAAGATTTTAATGATATAATGATCGCACCATCAATTATTGAGCCATTATCAAATATCTGGTGGACGGGAATAATAATGTCTATTTCCTTCATCTTTATTATTCTTCAACTTGGTACTAGGATTCCCCCTGATAAAAGAAAAATATTAATGGTTGCCCTAGGTTTAGTATTGATACTTGTTGAGTTTTTTCAACAGATATATTTATATAGATTGGGAATCTGGAAACTTGAAAGCTCTCTTCCAATACATTTATGTGGTATCTCTGGTATCCTTGCTGGAATAATGTTATTGAGACCTATTCAACTTGGATTCGAATTTTTAGCCTTGATGGGTTCTGCGGGTGCACTACATGGACTACTAACGCCCCAATTGAATCACGGGGATATGACATATTTAATATATAAGTACTATATAAGCCATACAGGAATTATTCTTGTACCACTATTTTTGGCCGTTGTACAGGGTTTTCGTATTAGAGTATTAGCATGGTTAAAAGTAGGAGGCATATGCCAAGTTTTGATTCTCTTGCTTGTTATAGTTAATTATTTTATTGAATCTAATTATATGTATTTATCAGAAAGACCATTAGTCAATAATCCAATGATTGTTGGAGAATGGCCTTGGTATATATTGGGATTTGAATTTATGGGAGCAATTCATATTTTAGCATTTTATATTGGTTATCGTCGCATGAAGCCACTTCCCTATTAGATTAATCAGTGTTTATTTTAGATAATAAGGAATTATTAATTTTAGTATGAATAAATTTAAAAAGGATTTTCCTATTGATCCTGAAATCATTTTTTTAAATCATGGATCATATGGCTCATGCCCAATATCTGTATTTAGTGATTATCAAAAATGGCAAAAAATTCTAGAAAAACAACCTGTTGATTTTTTTCAAAAAGAGATTTTTCATTTATTGAAAAAGTCTAGATATTCTCTAAGCGAATTTGTGGGTTGTAATCATGATGAGATAGTATTTTTCCCAAATCCTACAACAGCAGTTGCAAATATAATTCATAGTTTAGATTTGAATAAAGATGATGAAATACTAATGACTAATCATGAGTATGGTGCTTTGGTCAATGCTTGGAAATCTTGGAGTAAAAAATCAGGAGCTAAAATTATTCAACAAAAAATTTCTATACCTGTTGATACAGAAGAAAATTTTTTAGAACAATTTTGGAGTGGTGTCTCTAAAAAAACCAAGGTTATATTTATATCTCAGATTACTAGTCCAACGGCACTTGTTTTTCCAGTAAAACCAATTATTGATAGAGCAAAAGAAAAAGGAATATTGACAATTATTGATGGTGCTCATGTTCCAGGACATATTGAACTAAATATAAATGCATTAGATTGTGACTTTTATACTGGAGCTCTTCATAAATGGCTTTGCATGCCAAAAGGGAGCACCTTTTTATTTGTAAAATATGATCATCAAGAATGGATCAAACCCATTGTTCGTAGTTGGGGAAAAGAAGGGAATGATCCTGAATCATCAGAATTTCTACAAAATTTTCAGTGGCAAGGAACAAATGACATGTCTTCTTATCTAACCGTACCAAAGGCATTGGACTATTACCATAAATATATTTATCCACAAAAGAATAAATGTTTTGAATTAAATATTGATGCATATAAAAGATTTGAAAATATTCTTGGAACAAAACCTATATCAAATGGTGGTAATTGGATAGGTCAGATGGTATCTCACCCACTCCCTGAAGAGACGCCAAAAGATTTGAAAGATAAGTTGTGGAGTGATTATAGAATTGAGATTCCTATTTTTGAGTGGAATGATTGTAAGTTTATACGATCTTCATTCCAAATCTATAATCAATCTACTGACGTAGATTATTTAATGAACACATTGGAATCTATTTTTTAAATTATTGATTAGATAGATATGAAATATTTACTAATAATTCAACTTCTTTTTTCAATCCTACAGGCACAGCGCATACAATTATTTACAAATACAAATGATATTTTCACCTCTGCAAATCGCTTTACTTTAAAAAATAAAAAAGTAGTTTTCTGGGAGGATAATCTAGTGCTTATGACAGTACCATTAAAGAGCCTGGTTGAAGTTCGCTATGCTGAGAAATCATATTCCTATGTTGGGACTCCTTGTGTTTTCTTAGGTGCATCTATGCTAGCTGCTGTGGTTGGCTTAGGTATTGCAGGACACTTAGAAAAAGATGTGCTTACACCTCAAGAAAGGAATCTTGTTCTTGGTGGTGGAATATCCCTTTACTTTTTAGGAAAATTATTGAAATTAATTGGTGCTCGTTTTGGTAGCGATATAATATATAGAGATTTTGATCGTTTGGATAAATCAACAAAAAAGCTAATCCTTGAATCAATTAGTCTAGATATGCAGAAAAAAGAAAAAGAAAGTGAATTCATGTATGGCCCTGAAGGAAAGAAGCAAGGACTGAAATTTACATGGGATGGGAAAAAATTCTCAAGATCAAAATATAAGCCCAAAAGAAAGATTATACGTTTTTCTTTCTTTTAAATAATTATGCAGTGTATTCTTACAGCGCTTAGGGAAGAATCTAAGCCTATAATTCAGCATTTTGGATTAGTCAACGATTCTTCCTTCAACTTTCCCTGTTATCATAATAATAAAAAGAATCTTTACTTAGTCGGAGTTGGTGTTGGGAAAAAAAATATCCAATCACGAATTAATAATTTCCATCATTCTATTAATGAAAATTTTGTCCAATATATAAATGTTGGAATTGCAGGAGGGAAAAAGGGAATCACTAATATTGGACAAGGGTATTTAATAAATAAAATAGTAGATGAAAAATCAGGGAAAGCATTTTATCCAGATATACTTATTAAACATAATTGGATGGAGAATTCAATTACTACAGTTGAAAGTCCTATTATTAATGGAGGCTTGAAATACCAAAAATTGGTAGATATGGAATCTTCTGAAATCTTTAAAACTTGCTCCACACTTGGTCCTATTCAAAATATAGCGTTTCTTAAAATTATTTCTGATTATATGGAGATTAATGAAAAAAATAGTAATCTAAATATTTTTGATTTGATTGATTTTTTGGTATCAGATATTGAACTTTATTTAGAAAAATTTTATTTATTAAAAAAGTTTTTTAATCAAATATTATTGAAGGAAGATATAAATTGGATAAAATCCATAAAAAATAATTTATTATTAACCCATACTCAAACAAACCAATTAAAAAAACATGCCAAAGTATTCAGGCTTAATAATCAAAGCAAAAAATTGCCAGAATTCAATCTTGAAAAACCAAAATCAAAATTCAATCGAAATATTCGGTTACAAACTATATTTGAAATACTTACTACCTAATTTTTCCCATATCTATATAGAGAGAGATGCTGATGGTTATCCATTAACAGAACTTGCAAAATCTAGATTCCCTAAAGCCACTATAGTTTGGATAGATAATTACAAGGATGTATTTAATCGAATTAGGCAAGATTTCCATATCCAAAAAGAATCAATGAAATTAATTTTATCAATAAAGAAAAAGCCATTTTTATATTCAGCTTCAAGCATGGTACAGGAATACAATAACCCAAATACTTTTTATAATACTCCAGCATTAAATTGTTTATATAATTGTGACTATTGTTTTCTTCAGGGAATGTATAATACCGGAAATATTGTATTGTTTGTAAATGAAGATGACTTTATGAAAGCTGTTGACAAACAATTATTAAATCCAATAGATCCATTAAAACCAACAGTTTTATCAATATCATACAATACAGATCTTCTTGCAATGGAGAACATTTTTTCTTTGGCACGAAATTGGATATTTTTTGCCAAAAATAAATCAGATTTAATTATTGAAATTCGAACTAAGAGCACACTCTTTTCAGCAATAAAAGATATAAAGCCATTAGATAATATTATACTATCCTGGACTTTATCTCCTGAAAAGATATGCGAAAAATATGAATCTACAGCACCACCTTTACGAAAAAGATTGAGCGCAGTCCATAATGCTCTAGAGTTAGGTTGGAAGGTTCGGTTATGTTTTGATCCGGTTTTATTGATTGATGATTGGGACATTCAATATGATCAATTATTGAAGGACACCTTTAGTGCATTAAATGTTAAAAAAATTCAAGATATAACTTTTGGTGTTTTTCGAATGAACAAGGATTACTTTAATAGAATTCGAAAAAGGGAACTAGATTCTGTATTGTATCATAAAGATTATTCTATAGAGGGTAATACAATTGTTGTAGAAAAGAAAGAAAGAGAGGATGCGCTAAATAAATTAAAAGTTATTGCTTCTAAATATTTTGAAAATGATAAAATTCTGATTTGGCAATAAAGATTTTTTCTTTAGTAATTTCTCAACGATTAGATAGTAATAAAAACATGCGATTAAAAAAGAGTACAATAAATAACATAAAACTTTTGATGAAGAAATGTCTTTAAAACTTATAACATTTATAGTGGCGATTGTTTTTATTGTTGGCTCACTTTTATTAGCAATTTGGTATCGTATATATGAAGAAAATAAAGAGTAAAAATTTTTATTTTATTTTATTTTTATGCACTACTATTTTTGCACAGGGCGATTTTAGTCTTGAAGATATAAATCCAAATTCTGATACTTATGGAGAGAGCATAGGACCTAGTGATTATTTAGGTGAAATATGCATATTATTTTTCGGGCATGAATATTGAGGAGCCTGTAGAAGCAGGT
>MDSV01015313.1_pt1 | contig 23051 bp, 24 predicted proteins | sample 810851 | NCBI WGS metagenome assembly MDSV01 (sample SAMN05326640, study PRJNA326480) | marine metagenome | isolation source: seawater | place: Atlantic Ocean: North East | collected 2012 | reverse complement strand
GATTGTGGTTTTTCTACTTTATTCTGTGTAAACGGTAAGGCCACGCGTAAATTTTTAGTTTAAAGAATACAATCAATTCCTTGACTGCCCCAGATCTGATCAGTAGCTTCTCGTATCAACAAGTGCTGGAATACTGAATTTTGAAACATGGCATCATTAAGTTGTAACCAGATGTTTATAGAAATAATAAAATAAATTTTCAATAATCTATCAAAGTTTTTTACCAGCTTGAAATTAGGGAGATTTAAGATGTTTACTGTTAAAAAATATTTTACTACTGCTATAGCAGTTATTGCTGTTGCAGGCCTAGGTGTTCTAGGCACAACTTCAGCTAAAGCTGCAAAAGAATTCCCCAGCGGGCCTGTAGCAATACAAGTGCCTTTTGCGCCTGGTGGCGGTGCAGATAGAACCTTTCGCCTATTTGCGCCATATCTAAGTCAGGAACTAGGTGTGCCAGTCAAGGTAACTAACGTCGCCGGAGGTGGCGGATGGGTCTCATGGAGCCAAGTAGCAAATGAGTGGAATGCTCGCAAAGATGATCATAAACTTGCAGTTGTTAATATTCCGCATGTTTTCTCATTTCTAAACCCAGCTATGAAAAGAAAAGAAACACTCAAGTCATTTAATTTTCTAGCTTGGCACTCATACGACCCTGGCCTATGGTTGGTTCGTTGGAACGATGATCGCTTTAAGGATCTGAACGACGTTCTTGATTATGCAGTAAAGCAACCAATTATCGTTGCCCCTGGCAGTTATGGTAGTGATGATCACATTGGTGTTGCATTTGCACAACAAGCCGTGCCTGGGTTCAAGGCAAAGTTCGTAACGAGTAAAGGTGACAACTCTAAAATACAGCTACTACTTGGTAATCATGTAGATATGGTAGCAGCTAATGTTGGATACTTCATAAATAGTATTCTTGAGCGCAAACTGCGTCCAATTGCTGTTTTACACCCAGACCCATGGGGGCCTTTGCCTAGCGTACCTACGTTTCAAGAAATAACTGGAAAAGTAAATATAACGTATGCCGGCCGCACACTTGCGACAGCAAACGGGCTCTCAGCAGAGAAGAGAGCAGTTTACCTAGCCGCAATTAAGAGGGCTATGAATAATCCAGAATACATTCAAAAAGAAGCTAAGAATCGTAATCACCTAATGTTTGCAGAAGGTGAAGGTATGTGGAAGCTCTTAGAAGGTGGCCAGGCTGTTGCCGAAAAAGCTGCTTACTGGAAACAGAAGGGCGTACAATAATAATACTATAATAATTTGGCTTTCAGTTATCTATGGTCTGCGTCTCATTGCAGATCGTAGATATACTGAAGGCCATAAGTTTATTAATATACAAACCAAGCATAAAAATAGACTTAGCGTTACCCTTTTAATCCACTGATATTGGATAAAGTCATGTCGAAGTTGACAGCTGAACGCATAATAGCTGTGTGCCTAATAATTGTAGCAGGTATTATGTACACACAATCCACGGGTTGGCAGCAGCGAGCGGGGTCTTTCCCTCAATTTGCTGAAATTTCCGTTGCGGTTTTAGCTGCTTTAATGTTTCTCAGAACATTTCTTGAAAGTAGTAAAAAAAGACTAAGTGGAAATGTCTACTTTGAATTTACGTATAAAGCATGGAAACCATTAGCTGTTATGGTCGCCGGTATAGCCTACTCTTTTGCTATATTTAAACTTGGGTTTTACGTTTCCTCAGTAATTTTCTATTTTGCGGCTGTGTATATGACTGGATTACGCAGTCATAAGTATATTTTTATAACCGCGGCAGTTCTTTTCCCGCTTATTTATGTGTTCTTCTCTGTTGTATTGGACGCCTTTTTACCCGAGGGCATCCTTTTTTAATTTGATAAAGCATTACATAATTTATTAACACCCACTTAAAACGAGATTTATCTAATGGAAAGTCTTGATTTTTTATACAACGTTATATCTATAGCTAATCTAGGAGCAATGTTTCTTGGAATTGTCGTTGGCCTCATAGTTGGTGCTATTCCAGGTCTCGGACCACCGATGGCAATCGCCTTAATGATACCCATTTCCTTTGAGTGGCCTCCAGAAACAGCATTAATATTAATGGTAGCAACATACGCGGCTGGTATATACGGCGGCTCATTTACAGCTATATTAATTAGAGCCCCCGGAACCTCGGCTTCTGCCGCTTCTGCAATTGAGGGCTATGAAATGACCAAGCGCGGAAGAGCCATTGAAGCCATCCGCATGTCTACTTTCGCGTCGGTAATGGGTGGAATAATAAGTGGATTCGTTCTGTTATGGCTAGCACCACCGCTAGCTAAAGTTTCGCTTCTTTTTGGGCCTTCTGAATATTTCGTTGTAGCACTCTTAGGTCTGACAGCTATTGCAGCGGTGTCATTCGGCGCTGTTTTAAAAGGACTGATAGCAGGTCTATTTGGTTTATTTGTTAGTACAATTGGAATTGATGCAGCAACAGCGTTTCCTCGTTTTACCTACGGGATGACAGGCTTGATGTCAGGTGTTGGCATTTTACCTGCTGTAATTGGTCTGTTTGCTTTTGCCCAAGCACTGACACTATGTGAGGGAAGCCCAAAATCAAACATTTCAGGCGTGTCAAAGTTAAGCTGGAATATATGGCCAAGAATCAGTGAAATCCTCCACTGTCGTTGGTCGTTATTTAGAGGCTGGTTTACCGGTCTGGTTATGGGAATAGTCCCAGCCGCCGGAGGCAGTGTCGCACAGTGGATAGCATATTCATGGGAAATACAAAGAGGAAAACCAGGGGATAAATTTGGTGAAGGGGAGGTTAAGGGATTAGCCGCTACCGAAGGGTCAAATAATGGCGTTACCGGAACATCCTTAATACCAATGTTTGTTCTAGGAATACCTGGTGGCATTTCAGCTGCAGTTATTCTTGGAGCACTGATGATACATGGACTGCAGCCGGGTGATCGATTGTTCAGAGACTCTCCAGAAATAATATTTACAGTAATATGGGGTTTTATTCTTGCAAACTTCTTCATGGGAGGCATAGCTGCCGTACTTGCCCGCACAATGGCCTATGTAACGCTTTTTCCTCGCGGGCTCCTTGCACCAATAATTATGATATTCTGCGTGGTTGGGACGTTCACAGCTAGCGGCAACCCTTGGGACGTCTGGATAATGACTGCTTTTGGGGTAATTGGATATCTAGCGCATAAATACGATTTTTCACCTGCGGGGATACTACTTGGTATTATTCTTGGTCCAATAGCCGAACAAGGCCTACGAAATGTTTTAATTATATCTGACGATAGTCCTCTATCCTTCATATTTAGCCGATGGATATCAGTGCTAATTATTGTAATGATTGCTGTTGCCATATATTACTCTTTGAAACCCAAAAAATGGGAAACCACCGATGAGGATAAAAGTTAATATTTAGTTCTGAAATAAAATTTAGAATAATATAATTATCGTCTAGCTCAAGATACAGAACTGGCTACAAACCTTAGATTTAATGGAGAGGTTATAGTGACAAAAGCAGAATCTAAAAATATGAGACTTATTGCACAAAACACACTTGTCGGATTCGGCGGTATGGGCGAAGGAATGAGTATGCAAATTGCCCAAGATGGCAGGCGAGTTCTATGGTTAGCACATGAATCTGCTCCTAAAAATTTTACTGGGGTCGATGTATCCGATCCCAAAAACCCAAAGGTGATAGTTCAAACAGAGCTACCTCACATGGATATGCGCTCAAACTCATTAGAACTTACTGGGGACATTCTTGCTGTAGCCTATCAAACGAAAGGTAAAAACATGAAACCCGCAGGGGTTGAGTTATTTGATCTTTCTTCCCCAGAAAACCCAAAGTCAATTTCTTTCTTTGATTGTTCTGGTGTCCATTCGCGTGGTGTTCATCAACTTTGGTTTGCAGACGGGGAGTACGTTCATTTTGCTGGGGGGTCAGATGATTTTGTACCAACCAATCCACTAGATGATCAGATCTATAGGTGCATAGATGTAAGAAACCCCTCCAAGCCAGTCGAAGCTGGTAGATGGTGGTATCCTGGAACTAAAGAGGGTGATTCCACACCGCCTCCGCCAAGACACCCATTTATGGACTCGGGTTTCCGAGCACATAACACCAATGTCTACCCTGAACGTCCCGACCGTCTATATATGTGCTATCTAGATGGCGGAACATTTATTATGGACATATCAGATAAATCAGAACCAAAAGTCATTAGCTCATGGAATCCGCACCCTCCATACCCAGGATTCGCACATACAGCACTTCCACTTTTTAGCAAAGAAATTATGATCGTCACTGATGAAAGCGTAAGAGATAATGCTGCTGATTGGCCTAAACTCGCCTGGGTAATTGATATTCAAAAAGAAGATAATATGGTTCCAATAGGAACACTTCCGTTACCCGACCCAGAAGAGTTCCGCACCCGGGGTGGTCGTTTTGGTGCTCATAATCTGCACGAGAACCGACCAGGTCCCTCTTTCCACTCAGATACACTAATATTTGGAACATTCTTTAATGGTGGAGTGAGGGTATTTGACTTATCTAATCCGCTTCAACCCAAAGAAGTAGCTTACTTCATACCCCCGAAGCCAGAAAATTCAATAGTAAATGCAGTACAAATTAATGATATTTATGTCGATGAAAACCGTACAATATATGCCGTAGATCGTCATGCTGGAGGTCTTTACGTTTTAGAATTGGATATCTAGAAAATCTAATTTATCTTATTGAAGAAAGCCGTGCTATTAAAACAACGGCACGGCTGTTGGATCATTGCGGAAAAGTGCCGGGCCAAAAGGGTCTGGCGGAGAAGCAATATCAAGCCAAAATTTAGTGAACTTGTCTTCTATTTTTTCAGGAAACAAGTTGGTGCTCAAATAAGCTGATGGAGACTCAACTAAAAATACTCTCACTTCACTTGATACATCTTTCAGTGTTTTTGCCCTATCCCCACCCTTCAGTAATAAAGCGATAATTTCATTGCCATCCCAAAAAGCTATATCAACCGGTAAAAATTTTTGTTTTGCTCCTGGTATATGAGCTCGTGGTAAAGGGCGCATAGCAGCCATTCCCCATAAATTTAACTCAAGGTTATATTCAGAAATAGAAGACAAAGGTTGTATTTCCTTAGAAAATAAATTTATTTGTTTTATGATAAAATCAAAATAATTATTAACCCAGGTTCTTAGATTTTTTTCAAAAAAGCCGCAATCTCTTAGGTGAATACGTCTTAATATTTCTAAACTAGACTCACCTTTGCTGAGTTGCTTGTCTTTAAGGAGCAAGCTGGACTCTTCAAAAATAGTATTACGGTCATAAGGCCCATGCCCCAAACGTAACGGCTTATTTTTAGTTTTAATAAGCTCAACATAGGGTACGCGATCTATATTTTCTTTTGAAACCAAAGGAATACCATAGGGTATTATTAACTTTTCCGTCCCTCTATTATCTGTAAGCATTTCAATTAAAACCCAGCCTAAAATAATATCTTCCAAAATATGGCCGTTAAAGGTCCATTAACTATTAATTAAAACAATAAAAGTAAGGCACCAATAATCCCAATATTACTAAATATAATTGATTTGTGTATATGCCGCATGAGCAAATCTGATGTAAGCCAATACCTATGGAAAATAATAGTTGCCAAAACCGTAAATGCTATAAGAAGGCTGGCCCCCAGACTTGTGTAAGTATCTAGTAATACTAAAACCCCACCTACGTATTGAATTGCAAAACCAGCCCAAAGCGACAGGTACGGCCACGGCACACCAAGAGCTCTCATTCTTTCGGCATGCTGTTTGACTTGGGTTAGAGAGTTTATAAGTGCAGTGCCAAGAAATAAGGCGGCTATCATTAACTGGCCAGCCATTTCTAAATTTGTGTGTTCAGAGTACATAAAACCTCCTTTCTCAATACCTCATAAATATATCGTCGTTATAATTAAGTGCAAAAACACCAAATAATATATGAACTTGTAAGCTTAAGAGTAATGCTTATATATCTGCAACTAAGAAACTGTCCTATAACTAAAATAGAATGGTGGTTATTAATGCAGTCAACAGAAGCTAATAGATTTTCATTAAACTATCGCAACGGCCTACCGCAAGATTTATTACAATTATGTGCTAAGTATCCGAGAGAAACATGGGATAAGCATCCTAATTTGGGAGAACGGGTACAATTTTGGCTTAGCCGCCACGATATGTTCCGTGAAATGATTGTTATGCTAGAGGACTGTTGTCAGAAATTAAGCAATAATTTAATTGACGCTGAAGAATTTTCACAATGGTTTATTCCGCGTCTAAGTTTTTTATTAAATCACCTAGACCTCCATCATAAAGTGGAAGAGCTCCATCTTTTCCCTATATTTGCCGCAGCAGAAACAAAATTAATTGATGGTTTTTCTATATTAGAGACTGACCATCAGTCTATTCACTTATTCGCTGATAATTTGAAAACAGAATTACAAGCTTTATTTGAGTTAAAGAATAAACCAAGAGATGAGGTAAAAAGAGCCGGTGAAAATTCTACTATGAAGTTTGCGACTTTATCCAAAGGCCTGGTTTCTCATCTCAACGATGAAGAAGATCTCATTGTTCCAATAGTGCTCTATCACTCTGAAGAAAGTCTAGGTCTAATCTAGGAATCTAGCTCACACGAATAGATTACTAATTAGGTGTCGTCTAAAAATGGAGCGGGAAACGAGATTCGAACTCGCGACCCTCACGTTGGCAACGTGATGCTCTACCACTGAGCTATTCCCGCATAATCCATCCACCGAAATAACCTCATCGTAGCGATTATTGCAAGTCCCTTTACACATCCTTTGTAATCTAACATAAAAAAAGTTATAAAAAACCTGCAATGAATGAAGAAAAAACAATAGAAGCCCCCCTGCTTGCACGACTAGCAGATCTAGAGATTTCGGTAGATATACATCGTCATCCTCCCCTTAACACTGTAGCAGAATCAAAGGCATTAAGAGGAAAGATGCAAGGATCACACATAAAAAATCTTTTTTTACGCGATAAAAAGAAAAATAAATGGCTAGTAACAGTCCTAGAGGACGCTGAAGTAAACCTTAAAGAATTGCGTAATGTTATAGGCGCAAGCGGAAATCTTTCTTTTGGTAATCCTGAACTACTATATCAATCCTTAGGTGTTAAGCCTGGTGCTGTTACTCCTTTTGCCGTCATCAATAACACTAAGGCTGATACAAAAATGGTATTAGCAAGCAATGTATTAGCTAATGATTATGTAAATGCACACCCCCTGCATAATCGCGCAACTGCTTCAATATTAAGCTCTGATTTACTAAAATTTTTAATTGAATGCGGATACCCTCCTATCATTATAGAATTACCATAGCTAAAATATTAGCCAAAAACTCTTATAATATAAGAAAATTATTATTATATTTTTCACGTAAGGGCTTGATGCGAGAGCTATTAGCCGCCATTTTTGGCTTGAAGTAGTAAAACATTAAAAACAGGCAATAGAAAACATGGAACCGACCAACACAGGAATTGGCGAACTTGCTGGCATAAATGGCGAAAATAATGCGCCTCAAGTAAAAGATTCTAGCACCTCTGAGTTTAGAACCGATGTTATAGAGGCGTCAAATAATACTATAATAGTCGTTGACTTCTGGGCAACGTGGTGCGGTCCCTGTAAGACACTCACCCCGATACTCGAAAAGGTAATTGCTAACTCTAAAGGACTGGTGGGATTAGTAAAAATTGACGTTGATAAAAACCCAGAATTATCGTCACAATTAAGGATACAGTCCATTCCTGCCGTAATTGCATTTAGCAATGGTCAACCAGTAGATGCTTTCCAAGGTGCTCTTCCTGAGAGCGAGGTTCAAAAATGGATTGACCAATTAATTTCCCAACATGGTAAAAAAGTCGCCCCTTCACCTGTAGAAGAGGCGTTAATATCTGCAGAGCAAGCATTTGAAAACAATGACATTGGTAGTGCTGGAGCACTTTACGCTCAGGTACTTAACATAGAAGAGAATAATACTAAGGCCTTAGCAGGGATGGCTAAATGTTACTTAAAGGCAGATAAAATAGATAAAGCACGTGAAATACTTGATAAAATTCCTGATGAATTAAGTGCAGATGAGAATATTCGTTCAGTCATATCAGCTGTTGAGCTAGCGGAAGAAAGTTCTTCATCAACCGAAGATATTGAAAATTTACTTGAAATACTACAAAAGGACCCGAAAAACCTACAAGCTAACTTTGATCTAGGTATCGCTCTTTACGGCAACGGAGAAGCAGAAGCTGCTATAGATAGACTGATCGAAGTAATTAGGGAAAACCGTGATTGGAGAGATGGGGAGGCCAGACAACAACTCCTAAAAATATTTGAGGCTCATGGGCCAACTGATCCTATAACCATATCAGGACGACGCAAACTCTCTTCAATTTTATTTTCATGAATAAAAATCCTTTTTTCCCAAAATTTGAGGACTTGCCCGGAGACTTGCCACTCTTTCCTCTTATTGGTGTTTTGCTCTTACCAGGAGCGCAACTACCTCTTAATATTTTTGAACCACGATATATAAATATGTTAGAATATGCTCTAGCCAATCAACGCCTCATTGGTATAGCGCAGCCCAAGGTAGAGGGCCAGTCTGGCACAAGCACTGAAGACAGCACGGCAATCTACGAAATTGGTTGCGTGGGAAGAATTATAAGCTTTAAAGAAGCCACCGATGGACAGATTCAGATCACACTACGCGGTATATGTCGATTTAATATTATAGACGAACTTCCATTAATGAGAAGTTTTCGAAGAATAATCCCAGATTTTTCTAATTATAAAAATGACTTTATTCTAGAAAAAGATATGGTGATAGACCGGCAGAGGCTTCTTTCAGATTTGCGTGCCTATTTTGAAATGGAAAATATAGAGGCAGACTGGGAAACTATAAAACAAACACCAGATGAAAGGTTAGTAACCACATTAGCTATGGTGTGCCCATTTGAACCTCATGAAAAGCAAGCTCTTTTAGAATCTACAGACCTTTCAAAACGGTGCAAACTAATTATTGGTTTAATTGAATCTGCTTTGCGAAGAGATAGTAACGGAAGCTCAACTTCAGTAAATTAATGTATATTTTTTGTAAGGAAATATAAGAATGGTTCTAAAAAATACAAAAACTTTAGACCCAAAACTGCTAGAAATACTTGTGTGTCCTCTCACTAAAACTGCACTAAGGTATGAAGAGAAAACAAACGAGTTGATAAGTGATAAAGCAGGGCTAGCGTACCCAATAAATGAAGGCATACCAATTATGCTAGTTGATGAAGCTAGAGAACTTAGCACTGATGAAGTAAAGCCGAAGGTAAAAACGTGACGGAAAAAAAACCAGAAAACATCACGTATTGGCCTCTTACAATTCATTACAACAAGGAAAAAAAGAAATTAACAATAGATTATGATAATGGCAGCACCTTCACTTATGCTGCCGAGTTTCTTAGAGTTGAAAGTCCATCAGCAGAAGTCAAGGGACACGGAATTGAAGAAAAAAAAATAATCCCAGGTCGCTCGCAGGTAGGCATTATTAAAATAGAACCAGTAGGTAATTATGCCGTACAAATCTATTTCGATGATATGCATAATACTGGGATTTATAGCTGGAGTTACCTTTACGATTTAGGGAAACGAAAAGATGAAATATGGAAAACTTATTTAAAAAAACTCGTCGAGAAAGGTTTATCACGACATCCTTAATTTATTTCAAAATACATTTTAAAGAGGCTTACCTCTTACCAGCCGTGGTAGATCACCCATAGTTCCTGTAGCGTGACGCATAAAATCGCGTCTTAATGGTGCTATTTTATTAACTGCACCTAAACCAACATCTCTAATTGCACGGATAGGAGGAATCTTATTTGAAAACAGCCTATTCATAGCGTCAGTAACAAATGCGAGTAGTAAGTTATCAAAAATCCTCCAACGTTCATATTCATCTAAAATATTAGGACTCCCTATATCCAAACCCAATCGACGCGCATCTATTAATACTTCAGCTAATGCTGCAATATCGCGTATACCCATATTTAGCCCTTGCCCTGCAATTGGATGGATTGCGTGAGCCGCATCACCAACAAGAGCAAAACGACAATCAACATACTTCTTGGCATGTGAAAGCCCGAGTGGATGAGACCAGCGCGGACCGGCCAGCTCCAGTGAACCAAGAATATCGCCAAATCGAATCATTAATTCCGATACAAAAGATTCATCATCCAGAGAAATTATTCCGGGCATTAACTTATTACTATCTGTCCATACAACAGCAGATCTATAACGATTAGTTAAATCTTTCATTGGTAAAATTGCAAATGGTCCACCAGGCAGAAAACGTTCATGGGCAATATTGTTATGAGGCAAATCATGAAAAACAGAGCAAACAATGCTGGTTTGCTTATAACTCCAGCGAGTAACTCCTATACCTGCCTCTTCCCGAAGAACTGAGTTACGGCCATCACAGGCTAATAAAACTCGTGACCTAATTGTAATACCATCAGAAGTTAGCGTGGATACGCCTGAAGAATTACGAGTGATACTACTGACGTCAGTTGGCGCCAACATTGTTAAATTATCCAGGGAATAAAGACGCTCTAACAGAGCCAGGCGTAAATCTCGATTTTCTATAACATAACCCAAAGGTTCGTTGCCAATTTCTCGATGATCATAATGCAAAAAAAGCATGGAATCACCATCGCTGACTCGAATATCATTTATAGGGCAAACATAAGAATTAATAGCCTCCCAAAGTCCTATTCCTTTCAAAACACGAGCGCTACCATTCGCTATAGCTGTGGCACGTCCATCAAATTCTGGTGTTGTAGTGGTTTGGGGATTAACTCGATCAATAATAACAACTGGCAAACCAACACTTGCTAGAGTTATTCCTAGAGTAAGCCCCACCAAACCTCCGCCAACAATAAGCGCTTCAACTTCAATAATATTGTCATTTTTATTAGATGAGCTCATATCTACTAACCTACAAACATAAGACACCGTGTCCAGCATACCTTTTGTCGCAACCTAATACACACCAGGGGGCGCTAGTCATAGGAATAGTTGGGGGGGCTGCCTGTTATTGGGGCGCCACAAAGCTAAAACAAGCACTCGGCTATGATGATTCTCTAGATGCGTTTGGGGTTCACGGTATCGGAGGTATTGTTGGAGCTCTTTTAACTGGTGTATTTGCTGTAGAAGCAATTGGAGGAACGCCAGGTGTTTTAGAGGGTAATATAACCCAGCTTTGGACACAGTTTGTCGGCATATTGGCGACCATAATATATTCGGCAGTTGTAACTTTTATAATTTTAAAAATTATAAAAGCACTTCTAGGGCTGCGTGTTGACGATGAATCTGAAGTGGAAGGATTAGATCTAAATCTACATGGGGAAAATATCCAATAAACCTCAGGATATAAATCTCCAGACTTAGGCCCGGTTACTCTTCCTTGCCGGGCCTATTTTATTGCTCTTCGCCAACATACCATTTATCACAATCTCCTTTAAACTAACATAAATTGCCCTTTATTTAAGCAATAATTTTTATTTGCCTACATATTAATCATTTAATAAAAATGTAATATAAGCCTTAATTTTTTAATAGCCTTGTTTTTTCAATGGGTTATGGAAATTATTCGTAATTGGCACAGTTCTTGAATTAATAATTATGAGTAATTCAAAAATAAATACACTAAAGGGGTATTTCATGAAAATGGTTATGGCAATTATTAAGCCGTTTAAGCTCGATGAAGTGCGTGATGCATTAACCGATCTTGGGTTGCAAGGGCTAACAGCTACAGAGGTAAAAGGGTTTGGCCGTCAAAAAGGTCATACCGAAATATACCGTGGTGCTGAGTATGAGGTGAGTTATCTGCCTAAAGTTAAGGTAGAGGTAGTCATAGAAGATCATCTGACCGACCAAGTTGTCGAAACAATCACAAAGACGGCGAACACCGATAAGATTGGTGATGGGAAAATATTTGTGACTGAAGTTTACAGCGCTCTGCGAATCCGAACCGGGGAAACCGGCTCAGACGCTATCTGAAACCAAGCGCAAGAAAAAAGGAAGAATAAAATGTTTAAAACTATATTTTACACAGCTGCTACAGCTATGGCAGTGCTTACTAGTTCAGTACCAGCCTTCGCACAGGAAAGTAGTCTTGGCAGCGGTGACACCGCCTGGATACTAACAGCAACAGCTCTTGTACTTTTTATGACACTACCCGGCTTAGCCTTGTTTTACGCAGGTCTTGTTAGAGCACAAAACGTTGTTTCTGTTCTGATGAACTGTTTTGCTATTGCATGTGTTATGTCAATTGTTTGGCTTATTGCAGGTTACTCAATAGCATTTGGGGACGGCGGTTCAGGAAATCTAGTGTGGGGCGGTCTTGGTAAATCATTCTTATCGGGTGTTAGTTTTGACACTTTATCCGGATCTATTCCAGAATCCCTATTCTTCACATTTCAGATGACCTTTGCCATCATCACTCCTGCTTTAATAGTTGGGGCATTTGTAGAAAGAATACAATTTTCTTTCGTTATTATATTTTCAGTGTTTTGGGTGCTACTTGTTTACGCGCCAGTCGTGCACTGGGTCTGGGGCGGCGGTTTCCTAGCCGATAAAGGAGTAATTGATTTTGCTGGCGGCATAGTTGTCCACGTTACGGCCGGGGTGTCAGCGCTAGTCCTAGCCATTATGCTAGGAAGCAGAAAAGGATTCCCTAATGATCTACAACCACCACACAATCCTGGCATGACCATGATTGGAGCTGCTATGCTTTGGGTAGGGTGGTTTGGCTTTAATGGCGGCTCGGCGTTGGCCGCTGATGGTTCTGCAGGAATGGCTATGACAGTAACACATATTTCTGCTGCCGCTGGAGCCATAGCCTGGTCCTCCGTAGAACTCATGCTTTATAGAAAGGCAAGCCTCATTGGTGCGGTTACCGGAATGGTGGCTGGTTTAGCAACAATTACTCCAGCTTCTGGGTCTGTTGGCCCTGTTGGCGGTCTAATACTCGGGCTCGCAGGTGGAGTACTATGTTTTACGGTCACACAAATGGTAAAGAAAAAATTCAATATTGATGACTCACTTGATGTGTTTGCTGTTCACGGCGTAGGAGGAGCCCTAGGTACTTTACTAGCTGCTATATTCGTAACCACTAGCCTAGGCGGTGTTGGGTTAGCAGAGGGGCAAACGGTCGCGAGTCAACTTGGTGTTCAAGCCTACGGTGTGTTAGCAGTCGTTATTTGGGCAGCCTTAATAACCTGGATATTAGTAAAAGTATTATCTACCTTTGTTAGGTTCAGGGTGAGTGAGGATGATGAAGAACAGGGCCTAGATCTGGCGATGCACGGTGAACGTGGATACCACAATCTATAATGTAGTTAGAAACTTAAAATATATAGGTCTTTATTAGATCATAGATAATAGGGGAAATTATTCAATACACTTAAGGATAAGCATCTCCAAACCTAAGCCCGGCTCTTCTTAACTAGCCGGGCTTAATTTTTGCTTTAATCAATAAAATTCTTAACTTTTTAAGCCCAGGGTAACAATAAACGCAAATATGAAGCAAAAAATAAATTGGAAAAACAACAATTATGCTTGAGTCAAATCTTAAAATATGGCTACAACACTCTGAGTCTTATATGATTTTATATTTTCTTTGCTATAATCTTGGCAAACCATAGTCGATTAGCCAATGCATAATGACATACTTGATAAACTAACTGATTACCCATTCGACCGCTTGAGGGAGCTATTGTTTGATATAGAGCCTCCTGCGAATATAACACCCGTATATATGCAAATAGGTGAACCGAAACACCCTGCGCCCGAGTTTATTAAAAATATTCTAGTAGAAAATATGGATGATTGGGGCAAGTACCCTCCCCCCAATGGCACTGATAATCTGCGTTTAGCTATATCTGATTGGCTCATAAATCGTTACAAACTGCCAACAAGCCTAATAGATCCAGAACAAAATATTGCGGTGGTATCCGGAACAAGAGAAGCCCTATTTATGGCAGCGCTTTTAGCAGTGCCTGAGAAAAAAATGGGTTTCAAACCATTCGTCTTAATGCCCAACCCATTTTACCAAGTTTATATGGGCGCCGCAGAGATGGCGAGATCCAAAGTTATTTTATTACCCGCAGGGCCAGAAACGGGTTTTCAACCAGATTTTTCTGCAATTGAACCAAAAATACTTGAGCGGACAGCCCTAGCTTACATAAACAGTCCGGCAAACCCACAAGGTTCAACAGCTGATAAAGAGTTTTTAGTGCATGCTGCTAAATTAGCACAAAAATATGACTTCATTCTGGCGATAGACGAGTGCTATTCAGAAATTTACACTGAAAGAGCTCCACCTGGTGGTCTATCTGCTTGCAAAGAGCTCGCGAACAAATGTCAAAATATATTGGTGTTCCATAGCCTTAGTAAGCGATCAAACGCTCCAGGTCTAAGATCAGGTTTTGTTGCTGGTGACTCAAATTTAATAAAAAAGTTTTTACGTTTGCGTCAGTATGGAGGCGCCCAAATTCCCTTACCAATCATGAGAGCATCAGAAGCTTTATGGAAAGATGAAGAACATGTTAAGAAAAGCCGGGATCTTTATCGTAAAAAATTTGATTCTGCACTGGAAACCCTAAATGGAGACTTGGGGGCTAAACGACCAGGTGGAGGATTCTATCTGTGGCTAAACGTAGGTGATGGAGCCACTGCTGCTAAAAAATTATGGAAACATTCAGGAATTAGAGTTTTACCTGGTGAATTTTTAGCAAAAGAAGATGCTAATGGGTCAAATCCAGGCAAACAGTTTATTCGGGTGGCTCTCGTTCATGATCTAGACACCACGAGAAATGCAATTACGCAAATACATGAAACTCTAACAAAATAGCATAAAGAAGGGACAGACGAGCCATGATTGCTAGAGTAGATAATGGACAAATACGCGGCAGATTTGTTCGCGGAGTTTCAAGTCAAATTTCAATTTTACCAGAGCCCTTGCGAAATTTTTTAAGACGACGCTTTTCAGAACTCCTAGGGGTTTTATTATTATCTTTGGGAATCGCATTCGCAATATCTATAGCAGATTATAATAGTCTTGACCCATCTATTAATAGCTCAGGTGACGGCCCCGTTAAAAATATAATGGGAGTTTATGGAGCAGCCATATCCGACTTAGCTCTTCAGTATTTTGGCCTACCCTCAATTTTACTATCACTTATTGCCCTGACTTGGGGCGTAAAACTGCTGAGGCATCAGCCATTACATCACGTGGGCTGGCGACTTCTTGCCTTGTTACTTTCAATCATAATGACCTCATATAGCCTTAACTATCTTGCCACCCCTAAATTTTGGCCATTACATTTACATTCCGGACTGGGAGGAACTTTTGGTTATCTAGCCTATAATCTAACTTCAAATATAACTGCTATTAACAATATTCCTCAACATTTTTTAGGCATAGGCTCCAGTATAATAGCTATCATAAGTTTTTTAAGCGCTCTAGCTTTAAACTGGAGTGACTGGCGAAAATTACCAAATATTGTAAGGTTCATAATAAATATATTTAAGCATATTTTTTCATGGACCATAAGAAAGCCATTAATGCTGGCTAGGGGGAAAAATATTGGATTTATGCCCACTTCTAAAAAAACAATAAAGACTCGTCAGGAACCACAACCAATTAGAGCTCCAAGGGTTAAAGGTTCAGCCGCACAAAAAGAACCCGAGATTGTTTCCACATCAAAGATAACACGGGTTGCTCCTCGTTCTAAAACACTAAAACCTAGTCAACAAGCATTAACAGATAGACAGGCTAGACTTGAGCTTCTAGCTCCAGGCGAAGGCTATGAATTACCTTCTTTGGATTTACTAACAGAGACTAGTCAGACTACGAATGCCTCTAGCCAAATTAGTGAGGAAGCATTAGAGCAAAATGCGCGTGTACTTGAATCTGTTTTAGAAGACTTCGGTGTTTATGGTGAAATTGTGCATGTCAGACCAGGGCCAGTAGTTACTCTTTATGAACTAGAGCCAGCACCAGGTACTAAAACAAGTAGAGTAATAGGTTTAGCTGATGACATTGCTAGATCAATGAGTGCCGTTTCTGTTCGTATCGCTGTCGTGCCGGGACGAAATGTTATAGGTATTGAACTACCAAATGCCAGTCGCGAACACGTTGGTCTCCGTGAACTTCTTGCATCTTCTTCATTCGAAAAAAAATCAGGTGATCTAACTTTAGCACTAGGTAAGAATATTGGCGGCGAGCCAGTTATGGTTGATCTAGCTCGTATGCCACACTTACTGATTGCAGGCACTACTGGCTCTGGAAAATCAGTTGGAATAAATGCCATGATCGCCTCACTTCTCTATAGGGTGCAACCCGAGGAGTGCAGATTTATTATGATTGACCCCAAAATGCTTGAGTTATCAGTTTATGATGGAATACCTCATTTGCTTGCCCCAGTAGTAACGGAACCTAAAAAAGCAGTTGTAGCACTTAAGTGGGTCACCAGAGAAATGGAAAATAGATATCGTTCTATGTCTAAACTTGGGGTAAGGAACATAGCTGGCTATAACCAACGTATTGAGCAAGCACGAAAAAAGGGGGAAATCCTATCAAGAAAGGTTCAAACCGGCTTCGATGTAGAAAGCGGTAAACCCGTTTTTGAAGAACAACCGTTCGATATGGTCCCTCTGCCTTTTATCGTAGTTGTAGTGGACGAAATGGCAGACCTTATGTTGGTGGCAGGTAAAGAAGTCGAAGCTGCCGTACAGCGCTTAGCACAAATGGCACGTGCAGCTGGTATACATCTTATCTTAGCCACACAACGACCTTCCGTTGACGTTATAACTGGAACAATTAAGGCCAATTTACCGACACGTATCAGTTTTCAAGTAACCACAAAAATAGACAGCCGAACTATTCTTGGCGACCAAGGAGCTGAGCAATTGCTGGGACATGGTGACATGCTATACATGGCGGGAGGTGGAAAAATTACTCGAGTCCATGGACCTTTTGTTTCCGATGTAGAAGTGGAATCATTAGTTTCATTTATAAAGTCTCAGGGAGAACCAGACTATCTCGACGACGTTACGGAAGATGTAGATGTTGCTAATGGAATTCCGGGGTTCGATTCCACAGAAAGTAATTCTAATGATAAGTTATATGACCAAGCTGTTGCGCTAGTTGCTCGAGAGCAAAAGGCCTCCACAAGTTTCGTACAAAGACACCTTCAAATAGGATATAATCGTGCCGCACGAATTATTGAGCAAATGGAAAAACAAGGTGTTGTCAGCACTGCTAATCACGTTGGACGAAGAGAAGTACTCGTAGCGGACCATAGTGGTGAATAATTAAAACAGCCATAAAACTAAAATAGCTGTTTTGTATGCTCGCAAAAATTTTATTTTTGTATTATTTTATTTCTATGAGAAAATATGGAACATCACTCTTATTTATTTGTTTTCTAATTATCAACATCCACACCTCTAAGGCTGAGACAAAGTTTACGATAGATGAAGCAACGAGGTCAGATCTAAATAGAATAGAAACGTACTTAAACAAATTAACCACCCTGGATAGTCGATTTATACAATTTTCCAGAGAAGGTGTAGTAGAAGGGCGTATTTTATTAAGCCGGCCTAATGCAATGCGAATCGAATATGACCCCCCGACACCTGTGTTAATGGTGGCTAAGGGTTCAACGTTAATGTACCATGATAAAGATCTACTACAGACTAGTTATCTTCCAGTAAGTGAAACGCCAATATTTTTTCTTCTGAAAGAAAAAATTAATCTGTCACAAGAAATAATAATCACCAACTTTGAACATGGCCCGGCTTCCATGCGGATAACCCTACAAAAGACTGCAGCCCCAAACATAGGTTCTGTAACCTTAACATTTGAAGACGAGCCCCTGAGATTAGCTAAATGGCAAATCAGGGATATCCAAGGGAATAAAATCGACATTGCGCTTCAAAGTTCTAAATTTGGTATCGCTATTGATAAGGAATTATTTTCCTTAATTGACCCTACACCCAATATTACTATAGAGGGCAGCGATTAAGCTATGAAGCATCATAACTAGATGCTAAAAAGCAAGTAACTGGATAATAATTATGCCTCATACTAATAAAATTAGAAATCCTAGGCCTCTTATTGGGGTATCAGGAGAGCTCAAAGATTTTAATGGTTTTGATGTTCAGTCAGCTGGTCATAAGTATGTGTACAGCGTAGTAGAAGCTTTCGGAGGTATGCCTGTAATTCTTCCATCATTTTCGCAGATAGCCGGTGACGATTTATATTCTATTAATGAATTAATAGAGCGGCTAGACGGTATAATTCTGACGGGCGGCAGGGCCAATATCGAGCCACAACACTACGGCGGCGCTCCATTTCGCCCTGAGACTTATCGTGACCCAGTAAGAGATTCTACAACTCTTCCCATGGTAAAAGCAGCTATTCAACAAGCAGTCCCACTGTTAGGAATTTGCAGGGGAATACAAGAGATTAATGTAGCGTTAGGTGGAACACTTTATCCTTATCTTTGGGAGGTTGAGGGAAAGCATGATCATCGAATGCCCAGAACGGACATAATGGAAGAAAGGTTTGCACTCCGACACACTGTTAAGTTAACCCCAGGTGGATATTTTGCCAATATAGCAAATAAAGCCGGAATTAATGGAAAATCAATCATGGTTAATTCATTACATGGGCAAGCAGTAGATAAACTAGCCAAAGGGCTGGTGATAGAAGCTCTCAGTGATGATGGTGTAATAGAAGGTATTTCTATGCCATCTGCGAAAAACTTTTTAGTTGGAGTGCAATGGCATGCAGAGTTTCGTTTGCTTGGTCACACTTTTAACAGGGAGTTATATGCGGAATTTGGCGCCTCGGCAAAAGCAAGGGCTAAAAATAGAAACAATATTTAAATAAAAGGAATAAAAAATGGAATTTGTAGTTTCAAAGCCTCCATTAGTGTCTATCGCTGTCACCAATCAAAATAAACGTTTCCCTGTCAGACGAGTGATGTGTGTAGGCCGTAATTATATGGCCCACATTCGTGAAATGGGTGGTGATGAACGTGACCCCCCCTTTTACTTTGCAAAACCGGCCGATTCAATTATTCCTAATGGCTCTCAATTAAAATACCCGCCCTGTACCTCAAACCTGCATTATGAATGTGAATTAGTAGCAGCTATTGGGGTGGGGGGATGCAACATATCTGAAGATATGGCTCTTGACCATGTTTATGGATACGCGGTTGGCCTAGACATGACGCGTCGCGACTTACAAATTGCTTTGCGTGAAAAAGGAAGGCCTTGGGATATGGGTAAAGGGTTTGACCAATCAGCACCGTGCGGAGACATTCACCCCGTAGAACAAGTTGGTCATTTTCCTAAAGGAAGGTTATGGCTAGAAGTAAATGGTGAGATAAAACAAGACTCAGATCTTGAACTAATGATCTGGAATCTTCAAGAAACAATAGCCAATCTTTCTGAATTAATAGAATTATCTCCTGGAGACCTAATCTATACAGGAACCCCTGATGGAGTAGGACCAGTTGTTCCTGGTGATAAAATGAGTGCTCATATCGAGGGACTGGATACACTCAACATAACAGTCTGTTAAAAATTTGATAAATATTATTACATTAACCATTAAGGCCAGGTTTTCATGAAAACCGAGATAATTTGATGAGGATTGCCACCTGGAATATTAACTCGGTTCGTCTCCGCGCTGGGTTAATACAACGTTTTGTTAAAGAGGTTAACCCAGACATTATATGTTTGCAGGAAACCAAGGTTGTTGACGAACTTTTTCCCCACAACATGCTTGAAAATTTATTTGAACACCGTCATGTTCGCGGGATGAAGTCTTATAATGGTGTAGCTATCCTATCACGAATACCCTTCGTATCAACGGATAGTAAAAACTGGTGCGGTCTTAATGATTGTCGTCATATAAGTGCCAAATTAATAAACGGTATAGAAATACACAATTTTTACATACCAGCTGGAGGCGATGAGCCTAACCCAAAGACAAACAAAAAATTTGAGCATAAATTAAATTTTTTGGATGAAATCACTGAATGGGGTACAAAAAACTCACACCCTGATAAACTTAAGATATTAGTTGGAGATCTTAATATCGCTCCCCACGAAAACGATGTTTGGTCTCATAAACAGCTCCAAAAAGTGGTTAGCCATACTATAATTGAAATTGAAAAATTAAAAAAATTACAGGACAGCCAAAACTGGGTTGATGCAGTGCGTTACGTTATCCCCTACACTGAAAAGCTATACACTTGGTGGAGTTACCGGTCTAAAGATTGGAGACTATCAAATCGAGGACGCCGTTTAGATCATATTTGGGTTACTCCCAATCTAAAAGAAAAAATAACATCAGCGACAGTGTTTCACGATGCAAGAGATTGGATAAAACCTTCAGACCACGCCCCAGTGTTTATCGACATTAATATATGAATAAAGGAGTAAAGTTTGTATAATCAAGCTGGGTCAAGAGATGATTCAGACCTATTGAAAGAACCATATTGGGACATTCTCAATCAAGAACTAGACCAGTGGCAGAAAGACGGGCGCACCGCTATATTTTGGTGGCGTGATGATGGTGCGGGTAAATTAAATAACCAGTTAGATCGTTTGCTTAAATTACGAAAGAAGTTAGATATTAGTATAGCCCTATCCGTAATCCCAACTTTAGTAGACAATCTATTTTGGTCTCGTTTATCACATGAGGAATCAATAGAAATATTACAAAATGGCTATTCTCACTATAATTTTGCAGATACCTATGAGGCCAAAACTGAACTAAACGGAACACGGCCAATAGAGCATATTTTAGCCGACCTTGCTGTAGGCATGCAGAAACTTGCCCAACACCCAAAAGCGCTTCCTGTTCTGGTGCCTCCTTGGAATCATATAGCACCTCAACTTATACCATTATTACCCGAAATAGGGTATTGTGGGCTAAGCTCCCTTGGGCCCAGACCTAGTCCAATGTTGCCACCAACGCTTAAGCAAAACAATGTTCATATATCACCATTTGGAAATCTCAATAACAAAGATACGCATACCTTTCTGGGTACTCAATTATCAATCTCAAAAGCTATAATAAATTTAAAAGATACAAGAACTAAAAAAAATAATGGCAGAGATATAATTGGCCTACTTTCACAGCATGATATTCAGGACGAAGATACATGGGTTTTTATTGAAAAATTCATCACTTACACTAAGTATCACCAAGCTGTAAAATGGACATCAGCTAGTGATGTGTTTGGGATAACTGAATGACTGAATTGCGGTACTCAACTAAATCTCTTAATGCTGATATATTAAGAGCCATTATAGGATTCGGCTTGTGCATATGCCCGGTTATATTAATAGTTGCAGAACCATTAATTAACGGAATACTTATAGCCTCATCATTACTTTTCTTGGTTTTTGGGATAAAGACCTGGTTAAGAAGAAGTGTGCGGGTTAACTTCAAAGAAAATGAAATAATAATTAGTGGCCCAATATCGAGGTCATTAGAATGGAACGAACTAAGGGGTTTAAAACTTAGTTATTTTTCAACCCGTCGAAATAAAAAGGACGGGTGGATGCAGCTAAAATTAGAGGGAAAGTCAAGAAAAATTACCATAGAATCTAATCTGGAAAAATTTGAAGAAATTTGTGCCCGAGCATATCAAGCCGCTTCTGACAATAATATACCAATAACCAAGACTAGTGAACGTAATTTTGCAGAACTAGGTATCTTAAAAAAGAATAGATAACAGCCATCTTTATAAAACAATAGTATTATTTTTTAATTTTTACCGAAAATAAAATACATGTCCCAACCCGTTACTAAAAACATAGCCACGAACTGGAATGGCGTTAGCTATGGCATCGTAATAGGTTTTGTTGCCGCATATTTTCAATTTAAAGTCCCACCTGTTCTTCCCGTTCTACTTGAAGACTATAATTATGATAAATTTATTGCGGGTGGCTTCATGTCAATTTTTGCAATAGCGGGCATGGCAATAAGCGTACGTGTTGGAAAGAAAATAAGAAAAAATGGGGCTTTGCGTTACCTAATAGGGGCATTCATTCTTATGATTGCTGGAAGTCTTATAGGCCTTACTGTTCCCGAAAGCGGTATTATGATGTTGGTATCAAGAGCTGTTGAGGGCTTAGGCGCAGCAATTCTAGCTATTTGTATGCCTGCCTTTGCAAATATGAATGCAGGACCCCGTCACCTTCCCATTATAATCGCTATTCAGGCAACATGGATACCTATCGGACAGCTTACTGCCAACCTAATTGCTCAACCAGCAGTTGCCAATAACAACTGGCAACCTGTTTGGTGGGCCGGTATTATCGCTACTCTAGCAGTCGCTGGATGGACGTTATTAATATACAAAAAAAATTCTAAGGATTTTGGTCGTCAAGTAATACAGACCAAAACTGAAGTCTCGCCGATTAACAAGCATGAACAAATCTCTATGTTTATTGCTGCCACCCTGTTTTTCCTTTGGCAGGCACAATTCATGGCTTATTTTACTTGGCTTCCAGTTTACCTGGTAGATGTCCGCAGCTTTACCGCCGATGGGGCTGTTCTAATAAATCAAATACCAGTTGTTATACTTTTAGTTTTCGCTCTATTGACGGGCTTCGTCATAAAAGCAGGTGTAAAATTTTTTCCTCTTTTGGTATTTGCTCTCTCGCTACAGGCTGTTTCGTGGTTACTTGTTCCAGTTTCTGATAACACTTTAACCGGCACTATTAGTCTAGTGGCATGGGGGATAGCCGCAGGTATAACCCCCACGTGCCTCTGGGCATTACCATCAGTATTGCTTGGCGGGCACAGAGCTGATACTCAAGCATTCGCAATAGTGCTGACAGGTCGCTATATTGGTATTCTCGCAGGACCCCTTATAGCTGTGGCTATATTTAAGTCTAGTGGTGATTGGATAGTTGTGGCCTATACATTTGG
>MDSV01213572.1_pt1 | contig 23053 bp, 25 predicted proteins | sample 810851 | NCBI WGS metagenome assembly MDSV01 (sample SAMN05326640, study PRJNA326480) | marine metagenome | isolation source: seawater | place: Atlantic Ocean: North East | collected 2012 | reverse complement strand
ATTAAGTTCTTTATGAAGGTTAGATCTCTTGCTGTGTTTGCTTTCAGCACATCTTCAAGTAGTGCAACTATGCCAATAACTCTAGATACAGTTAAAAATAAATTGGGAGTAAGATCTTCTATAGGTTCATTCACAGTACCTCTTGGAGCAACCATCAATATGGACGGAACTGCTATCATGCAGGGAGTTGCCACAGTCTTTATCTCTCAGGCCTACAATATAGACTTAAATATGATTGATTATTTAATGGTAATCCTCACCGCTACTTTAGCTTCTATAGGAACGGCAGGTGTACCTGGGGTAGGATTAATAATGCTCGCTATGGTTCTAGAACAAGTTGGACTTCCTGTGGAAGGTATAGCTCTTATTATTGGCGTAGATAGATTACTAGACATGACTAGAACAGCAGTAAATGTATGCGGAGATGCAATGGTTTCTTGTGTAGTCGCAATTTCTGAAGATGAATTTGATCTAGAAACCTTTCAATCAGAAAATTAATATTTAAATTCGTCTGCTATACCGTTAGACTACGCGCTTAGATTGGAATTCCAGTATTTTTGAGGAGAAAAAATGTTAGAAAGTTATCTTGCAATACCACCATTATTAGGTGTTTTAGGCTTATTAGTAGCCCTAGGAATATATATAGTTGTAACTAGATTTCCTGAGGGAGATACCAATGTGAAAAAGATTGGTGATCAAATTCACTTAGGTGCGATGACCTTTATGAAAACCGAATATACTTATTTAAGTATTTTTGCATTGGTGGTCATAGTATTGGTATGGTTTTCGTTAGGCGAAGATACAGCGATAGCTGTTCTGGCAGGTGCTTTATCCTCTTCTATAGCAGGCTGGATAGGTATGTACTCAGCAACAAAAGCAAATGTGAGAACTGCCACAGCCGCTTCGGAATCAGGTGCTGAAGCCGCTTTATCTGTAGCCTTTTATGGCGGATCTATCATGGGACTTTGTGTTGCTTCTTTAGGATTGATAGGACTAGGAAGTCTTTTTTATATTTTAAGTGGTGATGCTCACTCTATAGAAGGGTTTGCAATGGGAGCTTCTATTGTTGCACTTTTCTCCAGAGTAGGGGGTGGAATTTATACCAAGAGTGCCGATGTAGGTGCTGACCTTGTAGGAAAAGTAGAGGCTGGGATACCAGAAGATGATCCTAGAAATCCTGGCGTTATTGCTGATAACGTAGGTGACAACGTTGGAGACATAGCTGGAATGGGTTCCGATATTTTTGAATCTTACTGTGGATCTATGGTTGCGTGTATAGCAATAGCTTCAACCTATTTAATAACTTCAGAATTTACCCAAGCTCAGAAAGATGGGATGATGTTTTTGCCTTTAGCTTTGGCCTCCATAGGTTTAATTGCTTCAATTCTTGGAATTATCATAGTTAGATTATTCTCGAAATCTTCTCCTGCGAGTGCCATGAGATGGGGAACTATGGGAGCGCCTTTGATATTTATCATTGCAGCTTACTTTTTAACAAATACCTTAGTTGGAAGTAACGGCTTTGATGTATGGCTTGCGGTTGTATGTGGATCTGTAGGAGGAATTGCAATCGGTTTAATTACAGAGTACTACACGGGCTCAACTCCAGTCGTTAAGATTGCGGAATCAGGACAAACAGGTTCAGCTACAGTAATGATTACAGGCCTTTCAGTAGGAATGCAGTCAGTTGTCTTGCCGATAGCATGCATCATTTTAATTATCTACATATCTACTGAATTAACTGGACTATATGGCGTAGGGATTGCAGCAGTCGGAATGTTATCAACAGTTGGAATTACTATGGCAATAGATGCTTACGGTCCAGTAGCAGATAATGCTGGAGGAATTGCTGAAATGGCAGGTATGCCACCGGAAACAAGAGTAATTACAGATGAGCTGGATGAGCAAGGTAATACAACTGCAGCCATAGGAAAAGGTTTTGCAATTGGAGCTGCTGCTTTAGCCGCGCTAGCCATAATTTCAGCTTTTGTATCAACAGTCTCTGCAAATCGAGCGGAACCCCTTGAATTACTTTTATCTAATCCAACAGTACTCATTGGTATATTCATTGGAGGTGCTATACCTTTCTTGATCGCATCAATAACAATGACAGCCGTAGGTGATGCTGCATTTGAAATGATCAATGAGATTAGAAGACAGTTCAAAGAGATACCTGGACTTCTAGAAGGTAATGCTGAACCTGATACTGCAAAGTGTGTAGATATTGCGACAGCAGCAGCACTTAAGAAAATGTTATTACCAGGTATTATTGCTGTTTCAGCACCGCCATTAGTGGGTCTTGGCATTGGTGCAGAAGCTCTTGGTGGGATGCTTGCAGGCGGTCTTTTAGTTTGTGTGCTCATGGCACTATTTATGGCGAATGCTGGAGGAGCTTGGGATAACGCAAAAAAATACATTGAGAAAGGGAATCTGGGTGGAAAGGGAACAGACACTCACTCTGCCGCTGTAGTAGGTGATACTGTTGGTGATCCATTCAAAGATACTTCTGGACCTTCAATGAATATCTTAATCAATGTAATGGCAATTGTTAGTTTAGTAATTGCTCCTTTACTTTAAATAAGATCTTTCTTCATGGTTTTGTGAGGAATGCCCGTATCAGATTGATATGGGCACACCTCACTATATCCTAGACTTAAATAGAAGCTAATAGCATTTTCTCTAGCATTGAGTGTCATGGTATTGGCTTTCTTTGAAAGAGCATATTTCTCTAGTGCATTTACAATTTCAGATCCAATTCCTTGTCTCTTAAAATTATCATCAACTGCCATGTACCTTATCTGAGCTTCGTGAGCAGAATTAAAGTGCACTCTGCCAGATGCAATAACATTCCCATCTTTATCTACTCCCATGAGATGAAAACTTTCCTCCTCAACGGAGTCTGCAAGAGAATCCATTGCCATTCCTAAAGGTTTTCTGAGCACCTCCCATCTGAATAAAAGATACCTTTCCCATTCATCATTATTCTCGGGTGATTTTAAAGAGTAATTAGGCATATTAAGGTTTAAGATTTTACAATGACCCCTATGGGAAAGCAGGATAACATTTTTGAAGAAGGTAATTTAAGTGGTTTGCCTTTTACTTTCAATAAAGAAGTTACATACGTATTTGAAGATATGATAAATAGGTCTGTTCCTGGTTATAAAACTAGCTTGAAATTGATCACTCAATATACGAAACATTTCTACCAGCCTGACACCAAATGTTATGACATAGGTTGTTCTCTAGGCGCCTCTAGTTTATCTATGTTACGAGCCAGAAAAGACGCACTGATAATTGCAATAGACAATTCTGAAGCAATGATTAGAGAATGTAAAAATAGATTCAAGAAATTTCCTCAATCACAATCTATTCAATTTATGCATCAAGATGTCATTGAAACAAAAATGGATAACGCTTCATTAATTGTCTTAAATTACTTGATCCAATTTTTGGACTTAGAACAGCGTGAAAAAATTTTCGATAAGATCTTTAAGGCCTTATTGCCTGGTGGAATATTAATTTTGTCAGAGAAGATCCACCATAAGAACCGTTTTGAATCAAACAGGGTTTTTAAAACACATCATAAGTTCAAATCTCTTAATGGTTATTCAGATCTAGAAATATCTGGTAAAAGAGACTCTCTGGAGGGGGTCTTAATTACCGAAACTGAACAGGATCATTTCTCTAGAGGGGAAAGGGTAGGCTTTAAGAATTCAAGAAAAGTCTTATCTAATTTAAATTTTAGAACTTTAATTTTTTATAAATAATGACTTTTATTTCTAAAGAAGTCGAAAATCTGTCTAGTAATTATCTAGATAATCCATTTGGCAGTAAAAAAGATAAAAGGATTGATAATTGGATAGAAATTCTTAAATCCTTACCTCTTTTAGATGAAGTCCAGATCGATTTAAGGAATGAGGTTAGTATTGATTTTACTTGTAAGGATACAAAGCACTTAGAAGAGATTTTATTGCAACTGCTTCCTTGGAGGAAAGGCCCATTTAGACTTAATGAAATAAATATTGATAGTGAATGGGATTCAAGAAAAAAATGGCAAAGATTTAAAGAACTAGGAATAGATTTAAATGGAAAATCAATACTCGATGTTGGCTCTGGCAATGGATACTATGCTTTCAGGATGATAGGGGAAGGGGCTGGCCAGGTTCTCTGCTTAGAGCCTAATTTGATGCATGTTTCCCAGTTTGCTTCTATTAATCATTTTGTAGGATCCACAAAAATTAGGATGATTCCCGAACGTCTCGAAAGTAGTGGTTTATCAGATACAAATTTCGATCTTATATTCAGTATGGGCCTTCTTTATCATCAAAGGGATCCCCAGGAACATTTAATTGAGCTTAAGAGATTAATGGGGATAAAAGGCAAGATGATAATAGAGACCATAATATCGCCAGATAAATTTGGATTGGCAATAGAACCTAAGGATGGTTGTTATGCATCTATGCCCAATGTTCACTATGTTCATTCTGATCTTGGGTGTAAGGAAATCTTTAAAAATTTAGGCTTGGAAGTTATGGCAGAAACTAAGCCTTTTTTTACAAATGATGAAGAGCAAAGAAAAACCAAATGGATGCCATTCAAGTCATTTGAATCAGCTTTAGATAAAAGAGATAAAAATCTGACAATCGAGGGCTATCCAGCGCCTGCTAGAAAATTTTATCTTTTAAGAGGCAATATTTAAGAATCAGAATAATCAACTCTATTACCAATCCACCTTTTAACAAGTGTTTTTGCAAAAGCCTTTTCATTTTTACCCAACTCAAGGGCTTCATTTTGAGCGACTATTAATAAATCTGAGTCTCTGATTGGATTAGCAATTTTTAGATCCATTAAACCTGATTGCCTTAAACCATATATATCTCCAGCCCCCCTTAACTCAAGATCCTTTTCGGCAATTTGAAATCCATCATTTGTAGACTCCATTGTTTTAATCCTTTCTTCAGCCAAATTAGATAAAGGGTCTTTATATAATAGTAGACAATGAGAATCAGTATTTGCTTTTCTTCCTACTCGACCTCTTAACTGGTGTAATTGAGACAATCCTAATCTTTCGGGATTTTCTATTATCATTAGAGTTGCTTCAGGTACATCCACACCAACTTCTATTACTGTGGTACAAACCAATAACTGTATTTCTCCATTTCTGAATTTCTCTATAACAGAATCTTTTTGATCTTTTTTCAATCTTCCATGGACCAATCCAACCTTAAGTTTTGGTAGAGAATCGCAAATCTCCTTGTAAAGCTCTTCAGCAGACTGCGCCTCAAGCTCATCTGAATCCTCAATCAGTGTGCATACCCAATAAGCTCTTTTACCAGTTAAGCAAACTTCTTCTACTCTTTTGATAACTCTGTCTCTATAAGAATCAGGTCTTGATGAAGTTACAACCGGATTCCTTCCTGGAGGTAGCTCATCTATTATTGAAGTTTCTAGAGAACCATAAACTGTCATTGCTAGTGTCCTGGGTATAGGAGTAGCTGTCATGATTAATTGATGAGGACTTTGATTGCTAATTCCACCTTTTTCTAACATGGAGAACCTTTGATGAACACCAAATCTATGCTGTTCATCAATAACTGTTAATCCAAGTTTGTGAAATTTTATTCCGATTTGAAAAATAGCATGGGTACCAATAAGAATATCTATATTTCCATCTTCTAGATCTTTAATTATTAGCTTTCTTTCTTTAGATTTAGTTGATCCAGTAAGTAAACTGACCTTAATTCCAATTTCTTCAAACCATCCTAAAAAAGAAGAAAAATGTTGCTCTGCTAGAATCTCAGTAGGACAAAGGAGAGCAGTTTGCCAATTATTTGATTTTGCATGTAATGCAGCTAATGCTCCAATTAGCGTTTTTCCTGAACCTACATCTCCTTGTAATAGTCTTCTCATAGGAATATCAGCTGTTAAGTCTTTACTTATTTCTTCCCATACTCTTTTTTGAGCACTAGTTAAATCAAACGGTAAGGATTGCAAAAATCTTTCTTGATAGGATGAGTCACATTTCATCGATGGGCCTTTTCTACCCTCTAGTTCATTTTTCAATATACCCGCGCAAAGCATATGTGCTATGAGTTCTTCTTTAATTAAAGATTGTTGAGCGGGATGCTTGCCTTCAATCAATTCATTTAGATTCGTTTCAACTGGGGGCTTATGAAGAAACTTGAGTGTCTCAAGAAGATTTCCATAATCAGAATACTTTCTATTTTCAGCCTCCTCTTTGAGAAGATTATTTTTGTCACAAAACTCGAGGGAACTCTCAATAATTTTCTTTAACTTATTTTGTTGAAGTCCGGAGGTCGTAGGATATATAGGAGTTAAGTTTTTCTCTACCTCAATGGTTTCATCTTTTTCAAACACCTGATATTGAGGATGAATCATTTGTTTGCCAGTTGGACCAGGAGTGATTGTTCCGAAACATCTAATCATTTTCCCTTGCTCCAAAGCCTTATGCTGCGCCATCGCAAAATTAAACATTCTCATTGTTAACCTACCAGTTCCATCATATATTTCCGCGAAAAGCATTCTTCTACCTCTAAATACCACGGTTGATTTCATAATCTCTCCTTCAATGAGAACAGGAGTTTGATAATTTGCATCGCTTATTGGAGTTAAGAAGCTTCTATCTTCGTAACGAAAGGGAAGGTGAAAAACCGCATCTGGAATAGTGAAAATTCCAAGATTATTCAGAGAAGAAGTGCTTTTAGGGCCAACGCCTTTTAAATTTTCAATTGAATGAAGATCTGAAGACGCTTCAGTCATTTATATAGTTTTAGCTAGAATAGCCTCTACTTCAATTGCTGAATCCATTGGAAGTCTTGCTACTTGTAGAGCAGCTCTTGCAGGATATGGTTCTACAAACAGCTCTTTCATAATTTCATTAACAGATTGAAAGAGTGAAAGGTCTTGAAGAGACACATTGAGCTTTACTATGTGGTCCAAACTAAGACCAGCCTCCTGACAAAGTGCATCAATATTTTTAAAAACTTGTCGTATCTGATTTTCATCTCCTTCAACTAGCTGCATCTTTTCAGGATCAAGAGGTATCTGCCCTGAAAGAAATATTAAATTTTCAGTCTCTATTCCTTGAGAATAAGGACCAATTGCCTCCGGTGCTTGATTTGTTTTGATTTGTTTTTTCATATTAATGTAGTGCTGTGGCTTGTCTCATCTCCCAATCATGTATGCGAGAGACTGAGACTATACTATTGAGGGTTCTAATTTTTCTAAGTATTTTAGATAAGTGGAGTCTATCAGACACTTCTAAGTCCAAAACAAATTCATGCATTCCAGTGTTTATTTCCGTTGTTTGAATAGAAGCAATATTTGTTTCTTGACCTGTAATTACAGATGCTAAATTAGCTAAAAGTCCTGGTTCATCTCTACCGATAACTTTTATTTGTGCATTGAATGAACGTCCTGAAGGCTCACCCCAATTTACTGGAAAGCATTGTTGAGGATCCTCTCTTACCGAGAGAATATTTTTACATCTCTCTTGATGCACAACCAATCCTCTCTCGGCAGTGAAGTGTCCTATAACTGAATCTCCTGGTATGGGCTTGCAGCATACAGCATAATTTACAATCAAACCCTCTGATCCAGTTATTTCTAAGGGCACTAAATCTTTTTCTTTTACATTGTGATTTCCTCTCAAGAATCCTGTTATTTGCTGAGCAACGATGTTTCCAACTCTTAACCCAAGACCAATTTCTTCAAGCAACCTATTTAGGCTTCTTACGCCTATCTTATTTAGTACTTTTCGTAACTCTGTTTTCTCTATGTCTCTAAGTTTTATGTCCATATTGCCAAGAGATTGATCAAGTAATTTTTTTCCAAATTTTCTAGCTTCAGACGTTTTAAGGTTACTTAAATAATGACGAATGCTATTTCTTGCTCGGGGAGTTACGGCAAAGTTTAGCCAAGCAGGAGAAGTTTGGGGCACTTTTTCCGTAAGTATCTCAATAGTTTGACCACTTTCAAGAGGAACACTCAAAGGAGCTAGTTTTCTATTTATTCTGCAGGCTCTGCAGTGATGACCAATGTCTGTATGTACAGCATAGGCAAAATCAATTGCAGTCGAGCCACCCGACATTTCTATAATCTTACCTTGGGGTGTGAAGACATATATCTCATCAGGAAAAATATCAGTTTTAACAGACTCGATAAATTCTTCTGTAGAATCGTAGTTATCTCTCATCTCAAGAAGTCCCGCTACCCATCTCCTTGCTCTAATCTGGGGACTAGTATCTGACTGATTGCCTGATTTATATAACCAGTGAGAAGCTATACCATTTTCGGCCATATCATTCATTTCTTGAGTTTTTATTTGAACTTCAACTGGAAAACCTTTTAAACCAACTACACCAGTATGAAGGGACTGGTAACCATTTGATTTTGGAATAGCAATATAATCTTTAAATCTTCCTTCAACGGGCTTATATAAACTATGAATATGTCCCAGAGTTCTGTAACAATTTTCGGGAGTATCAACTATTATCTTAATAGCATAAACATCCATTATTTCTTCAAAAGATCTTTGTCTTTTTTTCATCTTTCGATAAATACTATAGATATGCTTTTCTCTTCCTTCCACCAAAGCCGGAATACCTTGATCTAAGAGCTTTTTATTTAACTCCTTTTGTATTTTATTAAGAGTTCTTTTTTGCCCACCTCTATTTTTTTTAACTGCCGCAGTCAGCCTTTCATGCCTAGTTGGATAAATAACTTTGAAAGCCAAATCTTCCAGTTCGCGATAGACATTATTCATACCTATCCTGTGGGCAATCGGAGCATATATCTCTAAAGTTTCTCTAGCTATTTTGAGCTGCTTTTCCCTACTTAAGTACAGAAGAGTTCTCATATTATGGAGCCTGTCAGCAAGTTTAACGACAATTACTCGTATATCTTTTGACATAGCTAAAACCATTTTCTGGAGATTTTCAGCTTCTACCTCATTTCTGCTAGAAATAGATAACTTATCTAGCTTGCTTACACCGTCTACTAACTCAGCAACTTCTTTGTTGAACTTTTTCTCTATGAGACTTTTAGGTATGCCAGTATCTTCAATGACATCATGGAGCATTGCTGCTGACAAGCTGTCTTCATCCATTCTAAAAGTACTAAGTATAGAGGCTACTGCAATCGGGTGTGTAACATAAGGATCACCACTGGATCTAAATTGCCCAGAATGCGCTTCACAAGCAAAGTTGTATGCTTTATTTACTTGCTTAACTTTCTTAGGATCTAAATAATCTGAAAGTTTCTTAGATAAGGCTCCAATCGATTCCATAACAATATCTTTAACAGAGATGAAGTATCCCTGTTTTTAAGGCTTATTGCTAATTTTTTCGGATTTATTAAGACTGTGGTAAATCTTCAGCAGAAAGTTCTTCAGAGAACTCTTGCTCAAGATCAGCGATATCAACTTTTAGTTCGTTGATATTATCGGTAGTTACCGTCCCGGCTTCTATCTCTCTTAAAGCCATTACAGTTGGCTTATCATCTTCCCATTCAAGGGTAGGACGCCTTCCACCTGTTGCGAGCTGTCTGGCTCTTTTTGCTGCGAGTATTATTAACTCATATCTAGTGGTAACTTTTTCTAAAGCATCTTCTACTGTGATTCTAGCCATTTTATATACGTTTTATTATGAGGGCGGCATTCTAAAGCAAAGTCTTTATTCAATCCAGTAATAGATTTAAAGATTTTTCTACAATTTCTAGCCTTTCTTGAGTCTGCTCTTTCCCAAGATAAATAAAGTTTCTTAAGTCGTTCAAGGCCAGGTCAAAGTCATTATTAACTACTATTACATCGAAGTCTTTGCCTATGTTCACCTCTTTCTTAGCTTCTTTTAGTCTTCTACTTATTTCATCTGTTGGATCTTGGTTTCTCAATCTGAGTCTTTTCTCAAGATCCTCATATGATGGAGGAATAATAAAGATTGTTTGTGTTTCTTTAAAAGCCTCTTTCACTTGCAAAGCCCCTTGAATATCTAATTCAAGTAAGACATTTTCTCCTTTAGATAGTTTAGCCAAGACCCAGTCTTTGGGAGTGCCATAGAAATTGCCAAATACTTCTGCGTACTCCAAAAATTCATTATTCCTAATTTTCTCACTGAATCTCTCAGTGGTTATAAAAAAATAGGAAATACCATTTTCTTCTTTAGGTCTTGCTTTTCGAGTTGTACAAGATATCCCTAGATTAGTATTACTAGACTCAGGATCTTCAAGGATAGCCTTTATCAGAGAAGTTTTACCCGTACCTGACGGAGCAGAGATAACAAATAATTTGCCCATAATTAAAAAAAGTTTATTGTAGGTGAAATACCTTTAAAATATTTAAGTTTTTAAATTTTTATGTCAAAAGAAGATACTGCATTCTTTGAATTAGCGATTAAGTCTAATGCATTGTTATTAGGAGATTTCACCTTGAAGTCTGGTAAAAAAAGTCCTTATTTTTTTAATATTGGCTCTTTCTTCAACGAAGGGTATGTTGATGGTTTAGCAGCTCTTTACTCAGATTTGATAATTAAAGGTCAGTTTGAATTTGATGTTATCTTTGGTCCTGCCTACAAAGGCATACCTTTAGCGGCAGCCGTTGCCACTTGCTTAGGTATGAGAACAGCTAGACCAATTCCATTCGCCTTTAATAGAAAAGAAGAGAAGTCACACGGAGAAGGTGGCAATATAGTAGGAGAATTAAAAGATAAAAAAGTTTTTATCATAGATGATGTCCTGACTGCAGGTACCGCTCTTAAGCAGTCAATGGAAATAATTTCTAATGCCGGAGGTAAATTAACTGGATGTATGGTTGCATTAGATAGAGAAGAAATATTTGATCAGATGACTGCGAGGGAAAATATTTCTAAAGAATTTGGTATCGAAATTACTTCTATTGCTAAAATATCTCAGCTTGTTGACTTTTTTGACCTCTCTGGTCGAAAAGATGAAGCCAATGTTATAAGAAAGTACCTCTCAAATCTTTAAAATGTTTACAGGAATAGTTCAAGAACTGGGCACCATCACTGATACAAAAGAAACAGAATCTGGTGTTAGGCTCGAAGTTCGTGCAGCTGAATCATTCTTCAAAGATTTAGAAGTAGGAGCGAGTATATCTGTTAATGGTGTCTGTTTAACAGTTGTTGAGTTTACTAATGAAAAGGCTTCTTTCGATGTTATTCCTGAGACGTTAAGAGTTACAAATTTAGAGTCTATATCTATTGACTCTCAGGTAAATCTTGAAAGATCTTTAAAATTTGGTGATGAAATAGGAGGTCATATTTTATCTGGCCATGTTTCTTGTAGGGCACCTGCCAGACTGATTATGACTGATGATGAAACAGAATTAGTTGTCCAGTGTCCAAAGGAATGGATTAGTTATGTTCTCTATAAAGGATACGTTGCTATTAATGGAGCAAGTCTTACTGTTGCAGATAAGAAAGAAGACTCTTTTTCTGTATATTTAATTCCAGAAACACTTAACGCAACTAATTTATCAAAAATTGTAAATGGAGATTTGCTGAATATTGAGATAGATCAAACTACTTACGCGGCAGTCAAAGCTGCAGAAGACCGAATTAAAAATACTTAGTTTAGTGACTTTTCTTAGATATGCTAAATGCCTTAAGGCCTAAGCCATTAAAAAATTAATAAGATCTTTTAAGTGAGAAGTTTTTCTTTCACTACCTTGCTTACAAGGCCCATGTCTGCATTGCCTTTGATCTTTGACTTCAGAGATCCCATCACTTTCCCCATATCTTGAGGTTCTTTCGCAGCAGTTTCAGAAATTGCCTCTATAACTAAGATCTCAATTTCTTCTTCGCTCATCTGCTCTGGAAGAAAGTCATCAAGAATAGATATCTCTGACTCTTCTTTTTCAGCTAACTCATCTCTACCAGCATCCCTAAATTGAGATGTAGACTCTTTTCTTTGTTTTATCATCCTATTCAGGATTCTGATGGTATCGTCATCAGAAAGTTCTACTCTTTTATCTATCTCTTCTTTCTTTAATTCAGATAAGGCCATTCTGAGAGTAGAAGTTCTTTCTTTATTTCTGTCTCTCATCGAGGTTTTGACTGCCTCTTCGATGAGATGTCTGATCGGACTTGCCATTTGGCTTTTGATTAGAATCTAGGAGGTCTTCCTAGTCTATTTTTTCTTTGATTCTTTTGTTCTCTTTTGACTGCTGCTGCTTTTTTTCTCTTTAGAACAGAAGTTGGTTTTTCATAAAACTCTCTCTTTCTAACTTCAGGTATGATTCCTGCTTTTTCACATGCTCTCTTGAACTTCCTGAGTCCTACGTCAAAAGATTCATTTGGTCTTATTTTAATTGATGGCATAAATAATCTCTTAAGAGGGCGCAATTCTATAGAAGCATTTTTAATTTGGAAAGTGTTTCTTTTTTTTTATTTTCGACGAGAATAGTCTACTTCAGAGTTATGAAAGTTTTAGGAATAGAAACATCTTGTGATGAAACCGGGATAGCCATTTTTGATACTGAGCACAATAGTATTGTTTCAGAGCAATTATTTAGCCAGGCTTCCAAACATGCTAAATACGGGGGAGTTGTTCCAGAAATAGCTTCAAGAGACCATTTAAAAAAAATAATACCCCTTATTCGTTTGACTATGGAAGAATCTGGACTGAGCCTAGAAGATATAGATGGTATTGCATATACTGCTGGCCCAGGTTTAAGAGGACCCCTTCTGGTTGGTGCCTCAACAGCAAAATCAATTGCACTCGCTCTCAATAAGCCTTCAGTGGGAGTTCATCATATGGAAGCTCATTTATTAATTAACCTTTTAGAAGACCCGTCTCCGTCTTTTCCTTTCCTAACTTTACTGATCTCGGGAGGTCACTGTTTACTAATTCATGCTAAAGCACTCGGCCAATATGAAATCATCGGTCAAACAGTAGATGATGCGGTGGGAGAAGCGTTTGATAAAGTTGCAAAGGTACTAGACCTAGGTTACCCGGGCGGTCCAAAAATTGAAGCCTTAGCAAATCATGGAGATCCTTTGGCGTTTAAATTCCCCAGACCAATGACAGATAAAGATAATTTAGATTTCAGTTTTAGTGGATTAAAAACAGCAGTTTTTTATGAATTCAAAAAACAAAAGCAAATTTCTGACCATCAAAAAGCCGATATAGCTGCATCTTTTCAAGCTGCCGTAGCTGAAACTCTTCTTCGCAAATGTCAAAAAGCATTAACGCACACTGGTCTTAATGAATTAGTGATTGGGGGTGGTGTTGCCTCAAATCAATATATAAGAGAAAAATTGATAACAGGTCTTGATGGTAAAAGAATCTTTTTTCCTCCAATTTCGAGATGTACTGATAATGGTGCAATGATAGCCTATACAGGAAGTTTCTACTTAGGCAATAATGGATTAGATACTGCCCTAGAAATTAAACCCAGGTGGCCACTTTCGGAGCTGAATAATGGATAAAGTATTCATAAAAAACCTGGAAGTAGAGGCTGTTATTGGAATCTTTCAATGGGAGAGAGAGGTAAAACAGCTGATTTCCATAGATATAGAAATGGAGTTTGATAATAAATCTGCAGCCAAATCCGATGACATAAAGGACGCTTTAAATTACAAGCTTGTTGGGAAGAGGGTGACTGCCTTTATTAAAAAATCTAAATATCAGTTAGTAGAAACCTTAGCAGAGAAGATCTCTCAAGTTATTCTTACAGAATTTCCTATTTCAAAGGTAAAAATTACAGTCAGTAAGCCAGGTGCAATGAGAGGTTCTGACTCCGTAGGTGTCTCAATAGTAAGGCCCTAATGCAGACTGTCTTTGTAAGCATAGGAAGCAACATAGAGGCAGAAGATAATATGCTTATTGCCAAAGGTCTCCTAAATTCTTTTTTCGATGTGACTTATTCTGGTATTTACAAAACTCCAGCTGAAGGTTTTGCTGGAGAAGATTTCTTAAATAGTGTTTGTAAGTTCGACACAGATAAAGATCCTCAAGAGATTCGCGCAATACTAAAAGACATAGAAAAGGATATGGGGAGAACACTAACTCAGAAAGGGATGTCAAACCGAGTAATTGATTTAGACCTTATTCTATATGGGGACCTTCAGATGAACGAAGATGGTTTAGAACTTCCTAGTTCTGATATTGAAAACTATAAGTTTGTATTAGAGCCGTTAGCCGAGATTGCTCCCGATTTCATACACCCAATTTTAAAAAAACCCTACAAAGATTTATTAGAAAATTCTTTTAAAGAATTACCTATATATCCTTCATAATAAATAGTAACAACTTCGATACTTATTTAATTATTCTTTTGCAAGAATAGCTTCTGCCTTATATGGTCTCACCTAAAGCTTGAGCCCTTTCTGAAACTGATTCTTCATCTGCTTTTAAATGCTTAACAGCTAAAAATAGTGTGATGGCCGGTATCAATAATATAAAAAGAATCAACGCCATCGAGGTTTGCATTGCATCTCCGGGCGCATAACCTTGATATTCAAAAAGGTCGCTTATCCTACCTAGAGTGTAAGGGCCTAAAGCTAATCCAATCATACTCAAAGTTAGTATAAAGAAAGCTCCAGCCATCGCCCTCATTCTTGGCAATACTAGATTTGTGACAGTTGTAGCAGCACAACCAACATAGACTGAGCTTCCTATATGGTAGATAAAGTTAAAAAATAATGACATATTTTTTGAATCGGAATAGATCATTCCTAGGCAACCTAATGTTGTAATAAGAACTCCACCTACAAAAATTACATATAGTCTTCCACCAACATAATTGTCTCTTAGTTTGTCACCAAAATATCCTCCTCCGATAACTCCTATAAAAGACCCAATGGCTGTAATTAAACCAATAAGGGTTCCTATTTCTAACGCCGTCATTCCATGGTAGTTAATATAAAAAGAAGGTGTAAAGGCAGAATAGGCATATCCTACAAAAGGAATACACGGAAAAGAGATAAATGAATAAAGTATTGCTTTACTCCTAAACATAAGAGTAAAGGCAACAATATCTCTCTTACTTAAGCTTTGTATCCACGTACAAACAAGATAGGTTCCAATTCCCCAGGCCACCCATTGAAGAAAATCTCCAGTCAGCTGATATAAAGAAAAACATAAAATAAAAATTACTGAGGCGATGATGAAGTTTATACCTAGAGACTTCAGTGTATCTTTATTACCCAGCAGAGATAGGGGTGTAAGGCCTATGAATTCCTTGAAGGTATCTTTAAATGGTTCTTTACTTGGTTCGGTAACCAGACCTTCGCTTAAGCCTCTTACCGGCTCTTTGATGAATGTAAAAGTTATGATGGATAGCAAAATACCGGGCAGACCAACACCCATGAAAGCAGCTTGCCACCCTTTGAGACCAAAAGGGGCTTGAGTATGGTCGGGGTACCAAGAATTCCAAGTATCTAATATTGCCCCGCCTAAGAATAGACCTATACCTGCGCCTATATATAAACCACTGGAATATATAGACAAAACTGTAGCCCTTACTTTTGGAGAAAAATAATCTGATAACAAGGAATAAGCAGAAGGAGTTGCACTAGATTCTCCTATACCAACTCCAAATCTATAAATTGAGAGGCTTAAAAAGGATTTAGCTGTTCCAGACAGGAAAGTCATAAAGCTCCAAAAAGCTAAACCAATACTTATGAGATTTTTTCTATTCCAAGAATCAGCCAATTTACCCATCGGTATACCAACTACAGAATAAAAAACTCCAAAAGCAGTTCCAAATAGAAAACCTATATCGCTATTAGAAATTCCTAAATCTGCTTTTATATCTTCAGCCAGGATAGAAAGGATTTGTCTATCCACAAAGTTGAATATATAGACGAGCACCAGGAGGCTTAAGGCAACTTTAGCGTGATAGCCTCCAACCTCAGAATTTTTTTCTTCTGACAAAATTTTCCCCTTTATTGATCTAAATTAAGCTTCTATTCTAGCTGTAGCGTTTCCCGTGATTACAGCAACATTGTCTTGATTGGTTGTTTCAATCTCTAGATCGACGACTTTAGATCCTTCTTCTTCACGAATATCAACTATTGTAGTTTTTCCTGTAAGCGTGTCACCCGGCCATACTTGATTGGTAAACCTTACACCGTACTTCTTTAGTGCTCCATCACCTACGTAATTAGTCAACATTGTGCCTGTAAGACCCATAGACAACATGCCGTGAGCAAATACACTAGGGTATCCAGCAATCTGAGTTGTAAATATTTCATCTGTATGTAGAGGATTGTAATCACCTGAAGCTCCTGCATATTGAACAATTTGGGTGCGTTTGAGGTCTTCTACGAGTACTGCCGAATGAGTATCTCCAATTTTTATTTCATTTTCTTTAAGCATCTTTTTCTCCTAGCTATCTACAGCTCTTTCCGTTTGAACTCCTACGCCAGTAGCCGTTATGACTAACTCTCCATCCTGATTTCTGTATTCAGTTACACTCTCACTGAATTTCAATTTACCTGCTCTTTTGCTCTCTTTTTCCCAAGAATTACCTGGTTTTGTTGTTGCGCTCAATACATCTCCCGCTTTTAAGGGTAAGTGATATTCAAAATGTTGTTCTGCATGAAGACCCATGGCTGCTCCGCCGCCACCGCCACTCGATTCTTTGGAAGGTTTTGAGCCAGTTGCCTCTTTACCAGAACCAAACCAACCTTCGCCACCTATCTTAGGTCTCAAAAAATAGTCTGGATCAAATTGAGCACTAGACTGGGCAAATGTAGGTGGAGCAATAATTCCACCTAGATCTGTTTTCTTCGCATACTCTTCATCATGATATATCGGATTTGCATCACCAACAGATCTTGCGAACATCATGATATGACTTGCTTCAACTAAAAATTTATCAATTGCCATATTTCTCTCCTATAAAAAATTTTTTTCTACTAAATTCCAAGCAGTATCGGAGAGATTTCTTACTCCGCTAGCTCTTTCAGCTGCGTTTTGATTAGCGGCTGTTCCATCTCTGACTCTCCCCAGGATACCTTGCAGGATACCAGCTAACTTGAATAAATTATAAGCAGAGTAAAGGTCCCATTCTTCAGTTAGATCAATCTCTATTTTCTCAGAATACATTTGTACATAGTCTTCTATTACTGGTATTCCTTTTCTTTTGCAGTAATCTTTGTCAGCCAATTTAGGATTCATTGTGTATTGAAGGCAATGGTAATTAAAATCAGCACAAGGATCTCCTAAAGTTGAGAGTTCCCAATCCAATATGGCAATAACATTTGGATCCTCTTTTCCAACCATGACATTGGTGAGACTATAGTCTCCGTGGACAATGCTTGTTTTCTTTTCTGTGGGTAAGTTCTTTGGCAACCAATCAATAAGATTATTCATTGATTCGATTGTTTCTGTTTCTGAATCTATATATTGTTTAGACCATCTGGAGACTTGTCTTCCTACATAGTTACCAGGCTTACCAAAGCTTTCTAGTCCTATTTTATTAGGATCTACAAAGTGTAATTTAGCCATTGAATCATTCATAGACTCGTAAACACCTTTGGCTTCATCAAAATCGCTATCTTCCATTGCTGGGTCCCATAAAACCCTTCCATCTTTAAACTCCATTAAATAGAAGGCTGTTCCAATTACATCATCATCTTCACAAAGTGCATAACTCTTAGGGACTGGAACATCAGTCTCATTAAGGGCTGTAATGACTCTATATTCTCTATCTACTGCATGAGCAGATTTCAATAACTTACCAGGGGGTTTTCTTCTTAATACGTACGACTGTTTTGGAGAGACAACTTTATATGTAGGATTGGATTGACCACCTTTAAATTCTTCAATTTCTATCTCTCCTTCAAATCCATCAACATTTTCATACATATAATCTTTGAGTTTCGCTACATCAAATTGATGTCTCTCTAAGACCTCCATAGTTCCTGTATTTTCGTCAGTATCGTGAAGTTCGTTTGTCATTAATCAATAATAAGATAGTTATAAAAATGATAAAAGTAATAATTTGTTAGATTACGGACCTTCCTCCATCAACTTTAATTACCTGACCGGTAATATACTTTGCACTAGTTAAAAAGACTGCAACGGAGGAGATATCTTCAGGACTCCCTATTCTTCCTAAAGGTACTTTAGACAATCTTTCTTTTTGCTGTTCTTCCGATAAGTCTTCATCCTCTGGCCATAGTATTGCTCCGGGGGATATGGCATTCACTCTGATATCGGGAGCCAGCTCTTTGGCAAGAGATTTTGTTATTCCTTCCAGAGCAGATTTTGCTCCGGAGTAGAGACTAAAATTCTTTATACCGCTCGGTGCCAATGTATCAGAAATGTTGATGACACATCCTTTACCTTTTTTCAGGAAAGGTAAGAGTGCCTGAGTCAAAAACAAGGGGGTAGTTGCGTTTGTTGACATTAAGTCGTTCCACTCATCTAAAGAGGCTTGTTCAATAGGAGTAGGGTAGAAGCTTGAAGCATTATTTATCAGGACTGCTAGTTCCTCTGTTATTTCAGCAACCCCCTTTGTTAATTTTGCTATTGATGATTTGTCATTAAAATCTGCTTGAAGAATGAAGCAAGAATCTTCTCTTATACTATTTAGGGATTCTTTGATCTCATTAGCTTCTGTAAGTGAAGAGTTATAGTGAAAGATAATGTTAAATCCTTCATCATGAAAGTGTTTACAGGTAGTTTTACCTATTCTCTTTGCCCCGCCCGTTAAAAAGATAAATTTTGATGTCATATATCAGATAGAAATTTTTCCAAAGCAGCTAATCTATCCTTATGTAATTTTTTTGCAATTAATTTTCCTTCTTTTAGAGAGGTATCGACTTCAATATCACTCAATAAATTATGTATATCTTTCCAAATTTTGCTGCCAAATGCTTTGTCTTCATGAATATAGGCAGATGCTCTTTCAGCTCTCAAAAACCTGTCAGGTTTTCTTACGAAGTCATTTTGTTGCATAAGGTCCATTAATGAATCCGGAGATTTTTCTTTTTCATAAAATTTATTCAAGTTTCTGCAAACTCTAGATATCTCAGTAAACTCTTTCGGGGAACTGAAAGACATATTAATTTCTTCAAGATTTTCATTATCAGAGATGACAGTAGACCATCTGATAGCAGTATCTTCATTTTCTTTGGCAGCATCCTCTAAAGCTTTTAGATTTACATTTATTGCACCTGCAATCACATTCAGACAGCCTACTTCATCAAGAACAGAAAAGAATACTTCTGGATTTTTAGTTGATAGAGCCTTGGATGTCTCTAACCAAACCCTTTCTTTACTCAGGGTTTCTATCTCTCCTGAATTACTTATTTTTGTCATGAGTTCCAGAGTCTCTGTCTCAATCTTGAAGCCTAAAAACTTTAACTTAGAAGCAAATCTCGCAACTCTCAGTACCCTCAAAGGGTCTTCCTCAAACGAAGAGGAGACTTTCCTGAGTATCCTATTTTTTATATCTTCAATGCCACCGTATGGATCTATCAATTCTCCATTTATATCCTTCGCAATTGCATTGATTGTGAGGTCTCTACGAAGTAGGTCTTCTTCGAGAGATACAGTAGAGTCAAACTTAAATTCAAAACCCTTATGTCCGGTGCCAGATTTCCTCTCCTTCCTGGCCAAGGCATATTCTTCTTTTGTATTTGGATGAAGAAAAACAGGGAAATCTTTACCTATTTTTTTATAACCTTTTGAAGATAGTTCATCTTCAGAAGCTCCAACAACAACCCAGTCGTTTTCATAAACTTCTATGTTCAGTAAGTCATCTCTTACCGCTCCACCAACTAGATAGATTTTCATACAGTCAATTCAGCTTATCACATGAGAAGATCGAAAGATCTTCAAGTCTCATTGCGGTTAGTTTGTTCCCCCATGCACAGCCAGTGTCCAAAGCAGTAATATTCTGCTTTGCAGTATATCCGTTTAACGCTGCCCAATGCCCAAATATTAGATGAGTATCTTCATTCATTATTTTTAATTCATATTCAAACCAAGGCTTTAGATCTCCAGGAGCAGTTTCTACCTTTCCTTTATATTTTAGATCAATGGAACCATCAGGATAGTAAAATCTCATTCTAGTGAGATAATTCAGATTCAATCTCATTTTTTCTTCTGAGTTCATGCATTTATCTGGATGATTGGGCCCATCACCAAATATATATTCTAAGAAGTTATTAGAGTTTTTACTTTTTAAATATCCACTTAATTCATCAGAATTTTTTATTAGATCTTCTTTTGTCCAATGATAAGGTATGCCCGCATGTGTCATCACAAACTCTTTTTCACCATTATTTGTAAGAATCTTTTCTATATTATGAAGAGGACAAGACTTTAGCCATTCTATTAAAATTTTTCTTTTAGAGCTTCTTAAGACATCTCCGAAGGTATCTTCAGTGCTTATTTTTCTTATTGAATCTGATACAGCAATCAAATGAATATCATGATTACCCAATACAATTCTGCAACTATCTTTAATTGAATACAGATACAGCAGGCAATTGAGAGAGTCAGGACCACGATTAACCAAGTCTCCACAAAGCCACAACACATCTCTTTTCTTATCAAAAGAGATTTTGGTTAACAGTTCCTGTAACTCTCTATAACATCCTTGAAGGTCTCCAATAGCATAATTAGACATTACAAGAGAGTTTCTGCAATTTTTATATATTCTTCAACTGATATATTTTCTGGTCTTAATTTGGGATCAATATTTAGATTTGTTAGTTCTGCACTAGAGATAATTTTTTCAAATGATTTTCCAACCATCTTCCTCTTGTGCATGAATGCTAATTGAGTAATTTCTTGTAATTTTGATGAAATAGCATCACTGATACTTCTATTTTCAATAGCCTCAAATCTAATAAAGACACTCTTAACCTTAGGTTTCGGAGAAAAACTTTCTGGTTCTATTGAAAAACAAAATTTAGGTCTCGTTAAATATTGAGTGATGACTGAAATTCTTCCAAAGTTTTTATTATCATTTTTGGCTATCAATCTATCACCAAATTCTTTTTGAAACATGAAATGCATGTCTGAGAAATATTCAATATATTTAAAACTCCAAAACATAATTGGAGTTGAGATGTTATAGGGCAAATTGCCAATAACTCTTATCTTATCTTTACATATTTGAGATGGATTAAAGTCTAGAATATTTTCATTATGTAGATGAAAGTTTCCAACATTACTCAAATCCATTAACCCTCTTGATAAATCGTTGTCCATCTCTACTGCATGAGTGCTACAAGATTTTGATAATAATTCTCTAGTAATCGCGCCTTTTCCAGGACCTATTTCAAGGAAATTATCATTTAAGTCTGGGTTAACGTGATTTATCAACTGGTTTATTACTGTAGAATCTACTAAGAAATTCTGTCCCAGGCTTTTTTTTGCTCTCGGCATATTCTAGATTTTTTTACTCATTGAACAGGCCATCTCCATAGCGGCCACAAGACTGGATTCATTGGCGTTGCCGAGACCTGCTTTATCGTATGCCGTTCCATGATCCACAGAAGTTCGAATGAATGGGAGTCCCAAAGTTATATTAACCGTTTCGCCAAAACCCATAGTCTTGATCACTGGAAGACCCTGATCATGAAACATCGCCAGAAAAGCATCTGCCTTTTTAGTTCCATCTTCTAAAAAAGCGGTATCAGCTGATATAGGACCGATGGTATCTATTCCTTTTTCTTTTAAATTTTGTAAAGCAGGCATTATGACTTCACTCTCCTCATTACCTATATAACCTCCGTCACTCGCATGAGGATTTATTCCCAGAACTTTAATTAGAGGGTCATTTTTATTCCAATAATCTTTTAGTGATGCGTAGATGATGCTTATCACTTCTTCGATATGACTCTTACTAATAAAATCAGGAACTTCTTTTAAGGGTATGTGTGTTGAAGCTAAAGCAACTTTAATTTTCTGGTTAGCCAGCATCATGACAACCTTCTTACTTTTGCCTAATTTTGCTAACTCTTCTGTGTGGCCCGTGAAAGAAATACCTCCCTCATTAATTACTTCCTTATTTATAGGGCAAGTCACAATTGCATTAAAATCTTTTGAAATGGTTTTTTTTACCGAGTCCTCAAAAATTCCAATTATGTAATCTGCTGATTTGGGTTCGGGTTTACCTGCAGATATATCTACCCCTATAGGTTTATCGACCATCCACAAAAAGTCACTCGATATAGAGTCTTCATCTTCACCTCTATATTCCTTGATCTCTATTTCTTGATTGATTTGCTTAGCTCTTTGCTCAAAAAGATCTACATTACCAAACACAATTGGTTTATAAGAAAGACGCTTTTTATTTCCAAAGGCTTTTATGCATATATCTGGACCAATTCCTGCCGGGTCTCCTGAAGAGACAGCAATTTTGGTCATGAGCTTAATTTTATATCAACATAAGCTTCCGCCCTTAACTCAATAAGTGTGCTTTGAAGCTCTTGTTCAAATTTTCTTTTAAAGATAATTTGATAAGCACGATTTTTCTGCTCTTCTTGGCTTACATCTTCATTTCTTCTATCCATTACTTCGATAATGTGCCATCCGAAAGAAGATTTTACTGGTTCAGATAATTGACCTATTTCTGTTGCATTTAAGGTTGTTTCGAAAGCTGGATCATAGTCTCCTGGATTGCTCCATCCCAGCTCTCCTCCATCCATCTTAGATCCAGGATCTTCAGAAAATTGTCGGGCGAGCTGTTTAAAGTCTTCTCCATCTTTTAATCTGCTATAAATGTTGTTGATAAGTTCTTCGGCTTGATTTTCTGTTCTAATCTCAGAGGGCTGAACTAAAATATGCCTAGCTAGGGTTTGGTCAAGAAACTTAACCGTATTCCCTCTCTTATCAGTTAATTTAAGGATATGTAATCCAGCTCCACTTCTTACCGGATCAGCAACTTCTCCAACTTTTAATTCGGAGACAACTTGAGCAAAAAGACTTGGCAATTCGGCTGATGTTCTCCAGCCTAAAAAACCTCCCTCTAGAGCATTTTGGCCTGAAGAATAAGAAGCCGCAAGTTTTTCAAAACTTTCACCATTGTTTATTCTTTCTATTAAGACAT
>MDSV01050737.1_pt1 | contig 23057 bp, 6 predicted proteins | sample 810851 | NCBI WGS metagenome assembly MDSV01 (sample SAMN05326640, study PRJNA326480) | marine metagenome | isolation source: seawater | place: Atlantic Ocean: North East | collected 2012 | reverse complement strand
GGTCGAACCTCGCGTCGGGGGCGTCGCCGGCCACCAGGCTGTCCCGGTGATGCACCGTCACCAGAAGCTCCTCGCGTCCGCGGAGGTGCAGCGAGAAGTGCTTGAAACCCTGTGCGGTGCGTGGGAGACGAGCGTGGGAGGAAAAGGAGAAGGTGAGCGAGCGAAGGCGAGCACGTGCGCGCGGCGGTCGAGGAACGCCGCGTCTGCGCAGACCCGGTCGCGCACCTTCAGGCACCCGAGCCGGAGCGCGTCTTTGTAGAACTCCTCCATCGTCCCACCCGGACGCCGGGCCCCGCGCGCCCCCAGCGTCTGGTCCCTCCGCGTCCCCTGGCACGCGGTCCTGATTGCAGGCGCGTTTTTCTCGCGTTCAGCTCGTTGCTCGTTGCTGATGTCCAAACTGCGAAGCGCCAAGCGCCAACTTCGCGTTCGTCTCGTTCGCCATCGACATTAAAACGACGGGCCACGGCGACGTACTCACCCTTTCCTTAGCGCGCTCCACGCACGTTAACCGACACCATGTCCACCGCTAACATCTCCAAGAAGCGCAAGGTGTGTACCCTGACGGCGCGAATCGTCCCGGCGACGACCGCCCGTCACCCGCGCGCGACTATCCGTCGACGGCCTTCGCGTGTTTTCGCACGCAGGGTTTGCGAACGCGCGGTTCGATCGACCGGCTCGGACGCGCCGGGCGACCTACGCGACCGCGGATGCGCCGCAGAGGCGCCGCGTTCGCGTCGCGCGTGATCAATCGATCGCGCGCTCGGCGCGGTCGCGCGTCGCCAGCGGTCGCGCGTCCTCGACCGGGACCCGGCGACCGTCGATGCGGCGTCGTTTAGGGTTTTGCGTGCTCGCGCGACGGAAATCGACTCCCAGTCTCTCGCGTCTCTCCCTCGCCCTCCGCTGACCCCTCCCTACCTCGATCGTCCGCGTGCCTCGACCCCCACTTCTCTCAACGCGCAGTTCGTCGCCGACGGCGTGTTCTTCGCCGAGCTGAACGAGATGCTCATCCGCGAGCTCGCCGAGGATGGGTACTCGGGCGTGGAGGTGCGCGTCACCCCCATGCGCACGGAGATCATCATCCGCGCGACGCGCACGCAGTCCGTGCTCGGCGAGAAGGGCCGCCGCATCCGCGAGCTCACCTCGCTGGTGCAGAAGCGTTTCGGCTTCGCTGAGGGCTCCGTCGAGCTCTACGCCGAGAAGGTGGCCAACCGCGGGCTCTGCGCCATCGCGCAGGCGGAGTCGCTGCGCTACAAGCTGCTCGGCGGTCTCGCCGTGCGCCGCGCGTGCTACGGCGTGCTCCGCTTCATCATGGAGAACGGCGCCAAGGGCTGCGAGGTGGTCGTGTCCGGCAAGCTGCGCGGCCAGCGTGGCAAGGCGATGAAGTTCAAGGACGGGTACATGATCTCGTCCGGTAACCCCGTCCGCGAATACATCGACTCCTCCGTGCGTCACGTCCTGCTCCGCCAGGGGTGCGTCGGGATCAAGGTGAAAATCATGCTCGACTGGGACCCCAAGGGCCGCACCGGCCCCAGCAACCCCATCCCCGACACCGTCACCATCCACAACCCCAAGGACGAGGACGAGTCCGGCGTGGCGAAGCCCTTCGTGGGCAAGGAGCTCGAGATGTGAGAGGTGCGGGAAACGCGAGGGACCGACTAGCGGGCGCTCTCTGAGTTTTGATGAATGGGCGTTTGAGCCATGCCATGCGACACGCGCGCGCTCATCCCGGGTTCAGACTACCGATCACCCAACTACCCCGGCGCGGTGCGCATCTGGGAATCCGCGGCAATGTACCCGTCGTTCCTCACCGTGCCGCACGACGCGGAATAGACGCGCGTTCATGACATTGCAGACGAGGCTGGTACGCGCGCCGACGAGACGAAAATAACGCGTCATCAAGTTCGATGTTCGACGTACGCGCGCTTCGCGGCGCGCCGAAGATTGATCGCCTTCGAGACGTCTCTGTCTTTCTCGAAAAAGTCTTCGCTACACCGCTCGTCTTTCACTCGGTTCCCGGGTACACGCTCCGAACGAGGTGAGTCTTTATCTTCTGGTAGTCCGACTCCGTTATATCCCCTCTGCGTTGCAACTTGCGCACCTTGGAGCTCCATATCCGCAGAAACTCCGAATCCGACGCGAGCCGCGACGCGCGCGGTGACGCCGTCGCCGTCTGACGTCCCGAATGCTCCCCTCTCGCGTTTGCGTTCGCTTTCGCGTTCGCTTTCGCGTTCCGTTTCCCGTTCCCGTTCGCGTTCGCCGCACCAGCCTCGCTCGGCGGGTTCGGTCTCTGTTTCTTTCGCGCCGCGGTCTCGTCCCCGCGGCTTGGCGGGTCGTCCGGCCGCGGTTCCACCGCCGACTTGCGGGGACGGCCGCCGAGCACGCCGAACTTGGCTTGTTTTTTGTATCTGGCTGGAACCGGACCTTTTCGTCCGATACCCGTCCTCCCCCGGAATTTTCTTGGTCTCCTCGGCATCTTCCTGTACGGTCGCTCGAGCGACTCATCAGCTTTCGGCTTCTCGACGAGCTTCTCGAGCTTCTCGAGCTTGTCGTCTTTCTTTTTTGCTCGGTCTACCAACTCTCGCCACCGCTTGATTATTCCAGTTTCGTCGATCAGGTGTGCGTGGCTCTCGTACTCCTCGACGTCGCACACGCCATCTTTGAAGCGTTTCAGAGTCATCGCGACGATCTCTGGAAAGAAGTCTTGCTGAATGGTCGCCGGTAAAGAAGAAGAAGGAGAGCGATGCGGAGGGAGCACCAAAGAGCACCAAAGCGTGTACTTCTGCGCGATCCACTGCAGCACGAGCTCGCCGAGAAACACCTGCAGGGGACGGGATTCATAGGCTCGCCAGATGACGTCGTCGTTGAACACGGCGTCGTACACCGTGCACGGCGCGCCTTTATTGTCGAGCTCGTTGCGCGCGTCCGACACCGAAAGCGGGAACCGAAGGTGCTGCGTCACCTCGGGGTCGTCCAGGTTGGGTTTAGCGAGCGCGCGCTCCACCGCCTCGGGCACGACGCCGTTGGCCCACTCCGAGCTGGGCGCCTGGATCTTGAAGTGCCCGGAGATGTGGACGATGACCTTGCGGCCGGTGTCGTCCACGGTCTTCATAACGAAGCCGGGCCCTTCGAAGTTCTCCTCGGGTGCGCCGAGTACCAAAGGATCGGCTATAGGTTCCGAAGCGCCTTCCGAGTAATCTTCTGCGCTGCGTATACGCGCGCGGAGCGCAGCCTCCGCGCTGATCAACGCGCTGTCCATCGCCTTTGTCCATCTTCTTTTCATGACCGGGCGTCCTGCGAGTATACCTCGGGACCGCGGGCACTGTCGCGGGGACGCGCGCGGTGTAGTCACCATCGTAGTGTTAAATTTGAGGTCTATGTGGAGCGCGGACTGCGGGAGTGACGCAGTTTCCAAGAGCCGAAACTGGTTCTGATGAAACCTCTCCCGATTTAGACACGATTGCGGACACCGGTCCTCACTGTGTCGCGCGCGCGTGACGGGCGACAACGCGCGCGAGCGGAGACGCGCGTAGTGATCGGACCGAGTCCGCGAGCTACACGCGCGCGTGGACCTCGGTGACGAGTGGGCAGGATGCCGCCCGCCATCGAGCTTCAGATTTTGCGCGCGGGAGATGGGCAGTACTACCCGAAGCAGGGCGAGACCGTGGCGGTGCACTACACCATGACCCTGTCCAACGGCAAGGAGGTGGACAACACGTATAAGCGCAGGCAGCCGTTCCGGTTCAAGGTGTCGAGCGGGCAGGTGGTGAAAGGGTGGGACGAGGCGGTCAAGCAGCTCAGCGTGGGGGAGAAGGCGTCGTGCATCTTCCCCTCCTCCTACGCGTATTCGGGGAAAGGATTCCCGGGCCTGATCCCGCCGCGCTCGGACCTGCACGTCACGCTGGAGCTCGTCTCCATCACGAAAGAGGACTAACACCGAAAACACGGCGAGCGGCCTCGCGGGCGAGCGTCGTGCGCGGAGATCGCGCGTGCGAGTTGTAAAACGTAAAGCGTAAAAACAGAGCGCCGACTTCTCCGCGCGCGCCTGACTGACGCCTTGGCCCAAAAAAAAACGTTCCCAACCTCTCGGAAGCTTGTCGCCTCACCTTGGCACCGCGCGAAGCCTGACGTTCTTCGCCGCCTTCACCCCCCGTGCGAGCGAGTCGCCCTTCCCCAGCACCTCATCCCAGTCCTGGGACGCCTCCAGCATGCCGAAGAGGCTCTGCGAGCCCCCCCCGTTGCCGAGCCTAGACGCGGGCTTGCTCGAGGGCGCCGCCATCCGCTCGCGCGGCGCCCATCCGAAATCGGCGCGCGCGTTTTCGTCGCCGCCGATCTCGCGCAGCGTCGTCGCCGGCCGCTCCGCCGCCGAGCGCTCTTCCGCGTCCTTGTCCCACATGCTCTGCGAGTCCCCGGAGGCGCCGAACACGAACGAGCGGCTCGCGCCGCCGCCTCCGAGCGACGCCGAGCGCACCAGGCTGGCGCCGGAGGCGCCCGCGCCGGAGCGCGAGCCGTTCCCGCGGCCGAGGAACGACGTCGACGAGTGGCGCTCCAGGCCGGGCCCGCGGGCGGCGGCGCCCGCAACGTTCACCGAGCCGGCGCGGGGAAGCCCCCCGGCGGCGGACCCGGAAGCGGGGAGCCCGTTCGCGTGGTCCAGCGCGGCGACCGCGGCGTCCACGCCGCGGCGCGTGCGCGCGCGGCGTCCCTTCTTGCCGGCGTCGATCATGGACCTGAAATCGTCGCGCGAGTCGAACCCGACGTCGCGCGCCGAAGGCACCTGCGAGTCCTCGGCGTCGCGCGCCGAGAGCGAGTCGCCGCCGGCGGCGCGCTGCGCCTCCGCCGCGGCGGCCGCCGCCTTGCGGCGCGCGGCGCGCTCGGCCCACTCGCCGTCGTCGTCGGAGGAGAGCTCAACAGCCTCCCAAGCGCGGTCGGGGACGTCGATGCCGAGGTCGTCGTCGTCCGAGTCCTCGGCGCCCGCGCGGCGGCGGCGTTGCCAGCCATCCGGCCCGCCGTCCAGCGCGCCGCCCTTCTCCTTTCGCCGGAACCCGTTTTCCAGCGCCTCCTTCATCCGGCGCAACTCCTCGTCGTCCCGCTCCTCCTCGAAGCGCGCGTGCGCGGCGGCGCGCTTCTGCGCGCGGCGCTCGTCGTCGTCCGCGGCGTCTTCGAAGTCGATGTAGTCCACCATCTCCTCGAGCTCCTCGCGGTCGAGCAACCCGTCGGCGCGCTTCGTCGCGCGGCGCTTGATGACGCGCCCGTCCGCGCCCGTCCGCTCCTCCACCTCCACCTCCTCCTCGTCCGAGGTGTGGCCGCCGTCGTCGGACATCTCGGCCTCGTCCTCGAACGCCTCGCCGGCGCGCGTCTTGCGCCGCGCGTCCGCGTCGGCTTTGAAAAACGCCTTCGCCTTCTTCAGCTGCTTCAGGCGCTCCTTGCGCGTCATCTCGCGCGTCTCCTCCTCGCTCAGGTCGTCGTCCTCCTCCTCGGGCGCGGCGGCGTCCTCCGCCGCCGCCGCCGCCTCCTTCGCCTTCTGCGCCGCGAGCTCCGCCGCGGCCGCCTCGGGGGAGACGTGCAGCTCGCCGGAAGCCTTCTTCGCCCGCACCGCCGCCACCACCGCGGCGACGCCGTCGAGGTCGTCGAGGTCGTCGAGGAGCTCGTCCTCCTCCGCCTCCGCCTCGTCGGCGTCCACCTCGAGTTCCACCACCTCGACGTTCTCCTCGGCGTTCGCCTCCTCGGCGTCGTCCGCGTCGAAGTCGTCCTCCTCGAAGTCGTCCTCCTCGGCGCCCGGCTCGCGCGCGACGTGGGCCTCGTCGTCCCCGTCCTCCTCCGCGAACGCCGCCTCCGGCGGCGGCGCGGGCAGGCCGAGGCGCTCCACGCGCGCCGCGACGTGCGCGAAGATCTTGCGATACGCAAAGGGGTCGCGGTCGGGCGCGACGTGGTACCCGCTGAGCCGCGCGCGCCGCGACGCCTCGCGCATGATCTCCTGCTGCGTCGCCGCGGTCTCCGCCTTCTCCCGCGCCATGCGTGCCTCCTTCTCTTGCTCGGTCTCGTTCTCGGGAGGCGGCGCGCGCGCGGCGGGCGCGGAGGAAGCCTTCTTGCCGCGCTTACTCGGAGCGCGCGCGTCGCGCGCGTCGAAGTCGTCAAGCTCGAAGTCGTCCTCGGAGTCGTCCAGGTCGGACTCTTCGGACTCCTCGTCTGCCTCCTCATCACCCTCCTCGTCCGCCTCATCGTCGCTCAGCGTGCCCTTCTCGCGCAGGCGCATCTCCAGCGCCGCTTCTTCGTCGTCCTCGGCGTACCCGTACAAGGCGTCATCCTCCTCCTCGGGCGCGGCCTCATCCTCGAGCTCGGAGTCGCCCTCCTGGCGCGCGAACCCGGCGGCTTTCGCCGCCTCCGCGGCGCCTTTCGTGCGAAGCTTCAGCCGCTTCTTGCCGGGGAGGCCGGCCTCGTCGTCGCCGGCCTCGTCGTCCGAGGACTTGGGGGGACTGTCCGCCTCGCTCGCGTCGATGGGGCCGCGAGGGGAGGTGTCCTCGTCGGCGTCGGCAGCCTTGACGTCCGCCGCGGCGCGCACGCGCTTGCCGCGCGCCTTGAACACCAGCTCCTCATCCTCCTCTTCGTCCACGGGGGCGGCGGGGGGATCCACGGCGGGGGCTTCCGCGACATCCGCGGGCACGGCGTCCGCGGACGCCATCACCTCAGCCGCGCTCATCGGAACTGGAGACAGACGGTTTTTGAATTCTCGTCAATCCGAACTCGACACCGAAACCGCGGCGGGGCGCCTCCGGTCTGAAGTTCGCGCTGAGGTCCGTCTGAAGGGCTCGAGAGTGGCGCGATACTGTCGCCGCACGCCGCGAGTGACTGCGCTCCGCGTTCTGGGAGGCTGTAGGGGTGCCTGGATTACGAAGCCGAGGGAAACGGTGCAAATTTTATTGATTGGAGTTTTCAAAAATTCGGCCCATAGACTGGCGAGAGCGCGAGCGTTCCAAGAAAACGCTCGAAAAAGCCACGATGTGTGTGCGGAGTGTGTGTATAGGTGTTGGAGTGTGCTCTCCTTCACTGACCGACGCGCCGCCCCCATCGCATGGCAACCGAGCTCGAATCGCCGTCCACGCGCGGCGTCATCATGTCTTCCTCCTCCCCGCCTTCGAAGCTCTTACGAGTCCTCGTGTGCGGCGGCGGCAACGCGGCCCACGTGTTCGCGGGAAGTTTGGCCGCGCGCGGACACCTCCCGACGCTGCTCACCACGTACCCCAAGGAAGCCGAGGCCATAAGGAAGGGCTGCGAGGCGAACGCGGGGATGGAGATCCGGGGCTGGACCACGCGAGGCGCGTCCGTGCAGACGATCCGGGGAAAGCCCGCGGCCATCGTGGGTTCGTTCGAGGAGGCGTTCTGCCTCGCGCCCCGCTCGACTCGCCGCGTGCGGTACGACCTGGTCGTGCTCGCCGTTCCCGCGCCTTTCCACGACGCGTACCTTGTGAAGCTCGCGCCGTACCTGCGCCAGTCCGCCGAAGCGGACGCGAACCGCGCGTCGCAGTTCATGGACGCGCCCGTGCGTCTGCCCACCATCCTCGCCGCCGCCGTGGCGCAGGGCGGCTTCGACATGGCCGCGAGGGCGGCGCTCGCGGACGCCGGCGTCGAAAACGAGGTGGTCGTCGCCGGCTTCGAGACGCTTCCCTGGGCGTGCCGCGTCGCGCGGCCGGGCGCGGTCGCGGAGGTGCTGGGCACGAAGGACCAAGTGGACGCCGCGGTCGCGGTGTTCCCGGGAGCCTCGAGGAACCTCGAGGCGTACGCCGAACCCGCGCTCCAGACGCTGCAGATGGCGGTCGGGCCCGTCCCCGCGGTGCGCCTCGCCTCCGGTTTCCTCGGGATCACGCTCTCGAACATCAACGCGTTCTGGCATCCCACGCTGATGTGGCACAAGTGGCGCGACTGGGACGGGACGCCGGTGGAGGGCCCGCCGCCGCTGCTGTACGAGACCGCACCGGACGACCTGGCGTGTGACCTGATGTCTGCCGAGATCGCCGCGGTGGTGGCGGCGATCCGATCGCGGTACCCGCGGGGCGCGCTCGCCGACGACATGTCGAGCGCGCGCTCCGTGCGCGCGTGGTTCCTGGACTCCTACGGGCCTGACCCCGCGCTCGACAAGACCTCCACGGCGACCATGATGCGCACGAACCCGGCGTACCGCGGTCTGACCCACCCCATGCGTCCCGCGAACGGGTCTCCCGACGAACGAACGACCGTCTCGCGAACGAGCGGAGAGACGGAACCTTCGGAACGAAAGAAAGCTTCCCTTCTGGTCCCCGACTTCTCGCACCGGTACGTAGCGGAGGATGTGGGATTCGGGCTGGTCGTGATGCGCGGCGTCGCCGAGCTCGCCGGCGTGCCGACGCCCACGATCGACGCCGTGATCGTCTGGGCGCAAAAGCAGGCGGGCCTGAGCTTCCTGGTCGAGCGCGAGATCGACAAGCCGGGGGGCGAGCTCAGCCACCCCGCCGCCGACGAGCCGGGCTCGCCAGGCGCCGAGCCGCGCGCCGCGCCGGAGCCTTTGCCGCGGCTCATCTGCGCGGGCGCCGACCTGACCAAGACGCGGTGTCCCCAGCGGTTCGGGTGGTTCGACCTGCGGTGGTTCATGCAGAGCAACGGCTACGCGCGCGCAGAGGAGGCGGACGACGAGCGCGGATGCCAGCGGACGTGAGCGCGCGAGAGACAGATACGCGACGAGCGCGAAAGACGACGACGCCGTTTGTTTCGCGCGACGAGAGCCGACGTACGACGCACATCTTTTCACGTCGTTCGCGTCTGCGCGAGCTCGCGCGTCTAATCGAGCCGCTTCGTGTGCTATGGCTATGGGTGAAAAATATCGGAGCGACTCCGCCGCGCCGCACACTGCCGGCCTCGCCGAGACCGGGGTTCAGGCGCGGGGTCGTCTCCTCTCTGTCCACCTCAGAGTGAACTACGCTTCTCTCTGCGTAGTCGTTAAAACGCCTCCTCAATCGGACGAGTCCAAAGCGGAACTTTCGCTCGAACCCGTCCCAGGGTCGCTGTCGCTGCTGTCGACATCCCGCAGCACCAGGCTTCGGTCGCCGCCCGGCGCGTCGCGCCCCGCGTCTCCCGCGGGAGACGTCGGGAAGCTGTCATCGCTGCTCTCTTCGAAATCGTCGTCCGACGCCTCGTCGTCGTCGTCGGGAACGAGCGCGATCGCGCCCGCGCGCTCTTCCTCGCTTTGTCGCCGCATGTTCTCGAGCCACCACTTCGCGAGACTCTGCGCCTTTTCGGAGACGACCACGGGCGCGTCGAACTTGGCGCCGCCGCCCAGGTCGTCGCTGTCGTCGCCGCTGCTCATCGTGGAGTCCCCCAGGGCGCGGTCGCTCCCCGCCTCCGCCCTGCGCACGCGGGCGGCGCCGAGCCACGTCACCATCAGACGCGCGGACTCGGGACGTAACGCGACCGGTTGCGAGTACCCGTCGTCCGAACTCAACTCGCTGTCGCTGTACAGCGCGTTTTTTGGTTTCTTCCGAGCGCGGAGGCGCGCCCGCTCGAGCCAGTCGCGCGCCAGGCGAATCGCGGGCTCGCCCAGCACCGGCGCGCCCCACCTCGCGCCCTCGCCCTCCGTGTCCGTGGACGAGAGGTCCGCGACGTCCCGCTCGCCGCGCGCCGCGCGCACGGCGCGCGACGCCGCGAGCCACCCCTTGACGAGCGCCGTGGCCTCCGGCGTGAGTGCCACCGGCCCGAACCTCGGCGCGCGGTCAGCGTCGCTGTCCGACGTCTCCGACAACCCGACGGCGCGCGCGAAGCGCCCGCCGCGCGCGCGCTTGGAAGACTCGTGGTGCCACATGAGCATGATCCGCCTCGCGGGGTCCGACAGTCGCACTTTGTCCACGAACGCTTCGCGGTCGCCCGCGTCGCTGTCGCTGTCGCTGAGCGACCCGCTGATGCGCATCGAGCCGCCCGCCGCGCGGAAGCGCTTGGCGGTTCTCGGCGTCAGCATGCCCGCCAGGTGGTCCACCAGCCACATGCGGTTGTGCTCCAGGAACTTGCGCCGGAACACGTCCGTGGAGAGGTCCGCGATGGTGAAGTCGCCCCTCTTGCCCGCGGTCTTGTCCTCTTTCTCCGCCTCGTACTCCGGGAGGTCCTCCTCGCGGATCATGTTCTCGTCCATGCGCGCCTGCGAGATTTTCCACAGCCCGATGACATCCGCCAGGAACATGAACGCCTTCTTGGCCACCACGCACACCCCGAGCACGATGCCGACCATCAGCCCGAACAGGATGTCCTCGAACATGTTGTACTTCGCTCGGAGCATCATGGAGATGGAGAGCGTGAACAGGAACGAGCCCGAGCCGCCGATGGCGAGGATGAAGTAGAACTGCGAGGAGAAGCACATCTGGTCCACCGACCGCAGCGAGTAGTCGATGGACTCGTCGTACGAGCGCTCGAGCCCTTTCCAGCGCGCGGTGCGGTTTTGAAACCGGTAGCGCGCGTACTTCATGTACTCGTACACCTTCCAGCCGTGGTACAGCTCCTGGGTGTTGAAGATGAAGATGTCCATCACGATCTGGAACGGGATGATCACCACACCGAACAGAAGGTAGATGATGAGGTCCTTCTGCCGGAACCCGAACAGGAACGAGAGCTGCAGGTATTCGTTGAACTGCCAGTAGAAGTAGATGAACACCGGCGACATGTACAAGCCGGCGGTGGCGGTGCCGTACGAAGTGAGGAAACCCATCAGGTCTTCCACCACCGAGTCCTCATCGTTGATATCCGCCTCCGCCTGGATGACCAGGTCGTCAGCCTTCTTTTTCCGGCGCATGCGCAGGCGCAGCGAGATGTGCTGGCGCAGCTGAGGGACGATTTTCGCCATGTATGCGATGAACGCGTCCAGATACACGAACTCGATCAAGCCGATGATCAGCTCGAGGTAGTAGCCGAGCGTGAAATCCGTGAAGTCGTCCGCCGCGATGGTCACCAGGCCAGCGGTCAGAGACAGACCCACGGAGATGGGCGTCAGGAGCATCACCTCACCCAGGAACGCCTCGCATTGCGTCTCCAGGAGCAGGTGAAACACCTTCATCAGCAGGAACACGGTGAAGAAGTATTGACCGTATGTGTCTGTGAAGGAAAACTCCATGAGCGCGATGTTGGTGATGTTGATGACAACGTTGGCGATAACGTAGTGCGACCGTTTCCAGGACTCGGGCTGCATCAAGATGGTGTCATCCTGCTCGCGCATGCGGGTCATCTCCGGGATCTGAGGCACCAGGATCTGCGACGCGCACGCCATCAAGTAGCACGAGAGCGTGAGGAACGCCAGCGCCAGACGTCCCGCGGTGGCCATCTTTATGGCGCTGTCATCGATCTCTCTGCCCAGATTGTCGATGTTCATGGGGAACTGCGTGAAGAACGTGAAGTTGGTCATAAGGAACTGGATGGCGAACTGGCCGGCCATGAACGGGAGCATCCCCAGGATGATCCCGCGGCTAGGCGCGGCGGTGACGAGTCCGAGGTACTGCCGGAACCGGAACCGCGGCGGATCTTTCAGCGTGGTGGTCAGGCGGACCACCGCCCAGAACGCGACGACGATGATCACGGAGATGAACCCGAGGAGGTGGAACAGCACCACGTACGAAACCTCTTCAAACGCAAAGAAGTTGAGCAGTTCGAACCACCCAAGCGGCGTGGTGGTGACGGTCAACAAGTACGTCCCGTCGTGTTTGCGCGCGTTGACGTACTCGTCGAACGTCCCCTCCGCGACGATCATTCTCTTGTCCTTCGGGGACATCTGGAAATACGAGATGGAGATGGAGATTTCCGTGGGGATGATCCCTCGCGTCACCTCAACGCCCTCGGCGGGCGAGAAGATGACGGGAATGGACTCCTGCGCCGTCACGGCGGCTTCGTATTTGCTCACGTCCACCTCCGGGTCGGAGATGTCATTCGCCAGCACGGAGGCTTCGAAGAGCGCGTTTTGGCTCTCCGCTTCCTGCGTAATGTAGAACAACGGCGCGCCCTCGACTTCGTACCAGCGCGTCGAGGCGGCGGCTTCCTTGAACGCCTCCTCGTAGAAACACTGCACCTCCACTTCGCATGAGTCCGCGATGGAGTTTTGGTTCTGCGGCGCCCATTGGTCGATGAACACCGTCTCGTTTACCGGGATGAGGTCGCACTTCCCGTAGTTGACGAAGTCCTGGATCTGCGTCCACGACGTCTCTAGGAGCTGGTACAGGTAGATGTGTGAGTCGAACCCGCGGCACCCGGAGAAGAACGGCAGGTAATCCACCGCGAGCAACGGCCGGTTCAGGGACCAGTAGTCCTCGATGAAGATGTCCTCCTGGAGCTCCGTGACGTCCGGGACGTGCATGTCGCCGTTTTCCTCGATGATCACGTCGTCTACCATCGTGCCGTCCTCCTCCTCGATGATCAGAATCTCCTGATCTGCTAGCGCTGCCAGCTCCTGCTGCTTGAGGTACATCTTCCACTCGCTCGCAAGAGTGCTGTTGTAGTCCATGGTGAGCTGCGGGTACACGTACCTGCAAGACGGGTCCATCTGCTGGGGCGAGCACAGGAAGTAGTCCAGCTCGATCGAGCGCTGGAACGGCTCGCGGAACGGCACGTTGAGCGGGATCTGCAGCTCGTCGTCGTTCATCAGGATCACGTGGAATGAAGACTTCTCGGCGGCACTGCCGCGCTCGGGGTAGTACGTATCGACGCACATCGAGTCCAGGAACCCGCGGCGAGTCGCGTTCTGGTACAAGCCGTGCAACATGCGCACCTCGAATCGGAAGTCCACTGTGTCCAAGCCGCCGATGTTGATCTCGTGCAATCCGCGTTTCCAGACGTACGTCCCCATCGCGGGTTCATCCTCGTTGTGCTCGGCGGCGCCCTGGACGCCGTTCCCGGCGAACCAGAACGGTAACTCGAGCGCCTCGGTGGATTTTGGGCACTTCGTCTCGAACTCTTGGCCCTCCATGACGCCCATGGTTTTTCGGTTGATGCCGTCGCCCGAGTCCCACGGAGGACAGGGCACCTGCTCGTAATCCGCCTCGTCGCACATCATGTCGTTCACGCGATCGTCGATGAACACGGCGAGCTCGTACTGCTGACCGTGGCGGATGAAGTCGTCGATGAACCGCCAGTCCAGCTTGACACGCGCATTATGCCCTCTCGGCAACGTGAACTTCACCATGGGCGTGCCCTGGATGTCGGTCGCCGTCGACCCGTCCGGGTTTTCGATGAACTTTGGCTTCAACATGCCGAAGTTCAAGCCCTTGCACTCGCCGAAGTACGTCGTGTCAAACACCGCGTCGCCAGCGGTGGCGTTGCCTTCCGTCGCGTTAGCACCGGCGTCGGCGGCGTCCTGCAGCAAAACGCGGCGACGGGACATCTCCTCCACGTACGTGGGCTCGACGGGCATCGCGGCGATGAGCTCGCCGAGCTCCCGCATGCCTCGCAGCGACAAGCCGGTGGCATTGCGCACGGCGGCGTCTCTCGCGGCGGCGTCTTCGTCACTAAACTCGGACCCGGGCGGTCTCGGGAGGTAGCCGCCACCGACCCGTCTCGCCTCCTCGCCCGCGCCGATCGCCAGGAGCGACCGCCGCCGCTGGTTCGCGGCTTCGTCTGACAACGCCGCCTGCTGCGCGGCGAACGCAATCGCGTACGCTTCGTCGATGAGCACCCTCTTGAGCGGCTGCACGCGCCAGAATGTGATTCTGTCGGCGAGGCACTCGTCGATGGACTCCGCGTTCGGGTCGGACTTGGTGCCTTCTGGACAACGCGGCAAGATGACACCGGTGCCCTCCGGGCAGTAGTGGCACGCCGAGCACGGGAACTGGAACCGACCGGATGCCGATGTGCCTTCCGGACAGTAGTAGCCCATCGGGCACTTGTTGAAGAACTGCGTCTCGGGGGTGGTGCCGTAGCCGCAGAAGTACCCGTCGGGGCACTTCACAGCCGCGACGGTGGTGCGCGCGTCGCACACGTAGCCCTCGGGGCACAGGATGGCCTGGCCCAGGGGCTGCAGCTCCGTCGTCTCGCATGTGTCCAGCCCGAGTTCGCAGTCGACGATGAACTCGTTCAACACCTGCGACACGGAGTCGCCGAACGGCTTGTTGTTCTCGGCGCCCTCCGACGAACACACCAGGCCGGGGTTGCAGGGGATACACAGCGACTCGTCCGTGACGCCCCGGAACGGGGACCACGTGCCCATGGGGCAGTTCTTGCACGTGATGGAGTCGCGCGTCGAGCGGATGGTGCCCGATCGACACACCGTGGGCTTGTACGTGCCGTCTGCCGCGCACTCGTAGCCCGCGGGGCACGCCAGGCACGTCTGGAACCCCTCGTAGTGCGTGTACAGCCCGGGGAGACACATCGTCGCCGCGGTGTTGCCTTCGCCGGGGGCGAAAAAGCCTCTCGGTGCGGGGATGGGGATGTACGTGCCCTTCGGGCAGTAGTTCCCCGGCGGGCACGGCAGCATCGGCGACGAGACGTCCCCGACGACCACGAACGAGTTGTCCGAGGTGCCCCACTCGCAATACGAGCCCTCCTTGCACGGCTGAGGCTGCGTGAAGACGCCGGCGTTGGTCACGTTGTTCTCCACGCCCTCCATGCAGTACGTCGCGGGGAGGCACGGCAACGGCCGGAACTGCGTCTCGGCGAGCGCGATTGGCGACGCGCGGAGCAGCGACCCGATGTCCAGCGCGCTCAGCGGGTCGGGCGTGAGCGTGTTCTGCAGGCAGTAGTGGCCCGCGGGACACCTCTTGCTCGGAATCGGCAGGCCCACCGCGTCGCACACGAAGCCAGGAGGACACGGTTCCGGGAGTTCTCGCGCGAACCCGGGACAGATGGTTCCCAGCGGACACTTCTTACACGAGCTCTGGCCGTACTCCTGCTGGTACAAGCCCGGGATGCACGGCTTGGGCTCGGTGTTGGCGACGCCGGGGCAGTACGTACGCGAGGGACACGGGATGAGCTGGCCCGGCGGGCAGTAATGCCCCGAGGGACAGGGTCCCGAGCCCTGCGGCGTCGCGCTTCCGGGCTCGCACAAGTACCCCGCGAAGCACGTCTGCGGCGTGGTGAAGTTGTTGGCGATGGTCCGGTTGGTCGTCACGCCCGGGCCGCAGTACGTCCCGAAGGGACACGGCAGCGGACGCTCCGGCGTGCCGAAGTCGGTGAAGTTGGACGTGCGCGTGCCCTCCAGGCAGTAGTGCCCGGGAGGGCACGCCTTGCTCGCGCCGGAGAGGCCCGTCACGTCGCACACCGCGCCTCGCGGGCACACGCTGGGTTGCGACGTGCCGACGTCCGGCGAGATGAACCCGATGGGCGCGGGGAGGCAGGAAGACTGCGTGGTCCTCGGCTGGAACGTGCCCACGGGGCACAGGGTGAAGTTGGCGGCGCCACCCGAGCCGCCGCCGCAAAACGCGCCGCGCGGACACGGCAGCGGTTCGCCCTCCGGGCAGTAGTACCCCGCGGGGCACGGCGCGAAGTGGAACAGCGTGCGCTGCGACGTCCAGTCCTCGCCGTTGTTGGACACCTCGATGAACACCGTGCCCGCGCCGGTGGGCTGCTCCGGCGCGACGCACAGCAGCGTGAACGGCGAGAGGTACGTCGCGGGGACGATCTCGCGCCCGAGCCGGCACGAAAGCGACGTCGAGTTCACGAAGCCGGCGCCGGTGACGAACACGGGCGTCCGGCCTCCGGTGACGCCCGAGCGAGGCGTCACGCCGGTCACCTTGATGGACTCCTGGTACGTGAACGCCGCGCGGCTGCCGAACAAGCCGCCGCCGGGCGTGTAGTCCCTCCCGTTTCCGGTGACGCCCATCGGGACGGTCTCGCCGGCGCCGCCGGCGGGCGTCGCGCACTCCACCAGGTCGGCGCCGAGGAACGCCGCGGACACGGGGTAAATCGCGCCGAAACGGCACCCCAGGCGCGCGCCGTCCTCGAAGCCCGCGCCGCGCACCGCCACGACGGTCCCGCCGAGGTCCGGGCCGAACGAGGGCGACGCGCCGGTGACGCGCGCGGTGGGCGCGAACCGGTGCGTCGCGCCGCCGCCGCCGCCCGCGCCGGCGGCGAGCGCGCTGTGCGTCGCGCCGCCGTCCACCACGGAGACGGAGAGCCGGACGATCACGGCGGTGCGCTCGGGCGTCTCGCACGCCATGAGCGCGGACGACACCGCCGTCGCGGGCGCGGCGGCGGCGTCGGACTCGCCGAAGCGGCACGAGGGCACCGCGTCGCCCGCGCCCGGCTTCAGGTTCGCGCCGCGCACGAACACCACGCCGCCGCCCGCCGCGGGCGAGTGCGACGGGAACCCGGCGCGCACGCGCGGCGGCGCGTGGAACGCGAACTGCGCCGACGCGAAAGCGGAGGCGCCGCCGTCCGAGAGGAACGGCGCCGAGTCGTGCGCGGCGCCGAAACTCAGCACCACGAACCCGGCTGGGTGCGACGGCGCCGAGCACTTCGTCGCCGCCCACCCCAGGCAGCGGGACCCGCTTGCGCACCGCCGCGCCGGGAGGCGCCAGCGCGCGGGATCCGTCGCCTCGGCGGCGACGGCGACGTCGCCGAAGAAACACGTGGGCGCGGCGTCGGGTCCGCCGCCGCCGCCGAAGACGACGACGTCCGCCCCTCCGGCGACGTCCGCGACGTCCAGCGAGATGCCGTCCACGAACCGCTCCGCGTGGTACGCGAACCGCGCGGCGCCGTCCGCGGTCCAGGCGTTGGATCCGAACGCGTGCGCCGCGCGCGCCTCCACCGGGACGACGCGCCCGGCGACGCTCGCGGGCGCCACCGTTTCGAGGCGCTCGACGCCGGCGAGGCGCGCCGCCACCGGCGCGACGGCGCCGAACCGCGCGGCGGCGCCCGGCGCCAGGCCATACCCCACGATCACCACCGTCGCGCCGCCGCGCTCGGCGCCGGACGCGGGGCTCGCGCCCAGCGCGCGCGTCGGCGCGACCGACTCGAACCGCGCCCCGCTGGAAGACTCCGCGGCGAACTCGAGCGCGACGAGCGCCGTGCCCTCGGGCAGTGCCGGCGACTCGCACGTGGCGAGCGCGGAGGAGACGATCCGAGGCGTGGACGGCGAGGCGTTTCCGAACGCGCAGAGCGCCTGGAACTCGCCGTCCAGGTGCCTCGCCTCGTCCACCGGGAAGTTTGCGCCGGAGAGGAACACCACAGTCCCGCCGGCGTTCGCGCCGGAGGCGGGCGCCGCCGCGACGGTCACCGGCGGCGCGCGCTCGGCGCGCGCGCGCGCGAGCGCGAGGTCGGGCAGGTACTCGAAGTCGAGTCCGCCGGAGGCGCTCGCGACGTCCGCCAGGCGATCCTCGCCGTTGAAGGATAGGGAGACGGGTTTCGTGACCCAAGAAGCGGGGTCAACCGCCGGGACGACGCACTCGAAGCCGGACGCGACTCTGCGCGCGGCGACTTTGACGGCGCCGATGTGGCACGACGACTGGGTCATCGCGCCGCCCGCGCCCCGGGGAAGCGCGGGGTGCGTCAGCACGGTCACCGCGACGCCTCCCTCAGTAGAGCCGCGGCGAGGCGTCACGGAGAGCGCGGCGACGTCCTCGCCGAACACGAACGTCGCCGCCGCGACGTCTCCCGAATCCGGCGGCGCCGCGGACGAGGCGTCGCCCACCTGCACGGTGACGAGCCCCGGCGCGTGCGCCGACACCTCGCAGAACGCCAACGCGGAGGACACGAAGCGCGTCTCGGTAGCGCCGCCCGCGGCGGCGCCCACCCAGCACGCGTCGTCGCCCTCGCGCATGTGCGCGCCCGCGATCTTGAGCAGCGACCCGCCGGACGCGGGCCCCTCCTCGGGCATCGCGAAGAGCGCCGCGGGACGCGTCCGGATCTCGAACGAGGGCGGGCCTTCGCCGCCGAACGCGGCGATGGACGCGGGCGCCGCGCCCGTCGCTGCGACGGTCACCGTCGTCCACCCGGCGGGCGCGCGCGGCGGCGCCGTGCAGAGCACGGTGGCGTACCCGACGCACACCCCCTTGCGCCGCATCTCCGCCGCCCACGAGGCGTGCGGCGGCTCGGCGCCGAGCCGCGTCCCGGTGACGCACACGTCCCAGGCGTGCACGAGCACCGCGGGCGAGATTTGGAGCCCGAAGCGACAGGTGTCCGGGACGTCGTCGTCGTCGTACTCGCCCGTCTTCTCGTACGTCACCTCCACGAGCGCGCCGTCGCCGGCGAGCGCGACGGGCGGCGCCGCCGCCAGCGCCTCCGGCGACGGCGCGTGCGTGACGAAGCTGAAGGCCGAGGCAGCGGTGAGCGTCGAGGACGCGTCCGTGCTGAACGAGACGGGAGACGCGCCCGGCGCGCGCGCCGGGGTCAGGAACGCCACCGTCCCCGCGCCCGAGACGCGGAGCGCGAGCGGCCACACGGAGCCGAATTGCGCGGACGCGCCGCCGGCGGAGAAGCCCGCGGGCCAGGCGTCGGCGCCCGCCGCGGCGGCGGAGACCAGCGCGCCGCCCTCGGTGGGCCCGGAGCTGGGCACGAGCGCCGAGGGGAACGGGGTTTTCGCGAACTCAAAGACCGCCGAGTTGAACCCCGAGACCGGCCCGCTCGCGCTGAGCTCGAGCGCGACGGCGCCCTCGCGGTGCGCGTTGGACTCGCATACCGCCAGCGTCGAGGAGAGCGTCCTGGCCGCGGACGGCTCGTCGCCGCCGAAGTGGCAGAGCAACCCCGTCGGGTCGAGCGAGACGAGATCGCGGCCGATGACGCGCACGAGCGCGCCGCCACCCACGTCGCCGACGGGTGGGTGCACAGCCAGGGTCACCGCGGGCGCCTGGTAGTGGAACCACGCGCCCTGGTGGTCCTTCCCGGCGACGTTCCCGTCCTCGGCGCCGTCGGCGACGCCGACGCGCGCGAAGCCGGGCGCCGAAGCCGGCGAGACGCACGCCATGACGCTCGGAGACACGGCGTCCGTCGCCACGAGCTGCGCGCCCACGCGGCAGTACGCTTGCTCGCCCTGCTCGAGGTACGAGCCCACGACGGTGATGTGCGCGCCGCCCGCGGTGACGCCTTGCTCGGGGAACACCGACTCCACCACCGCGGGGACGCGGAAGCGGAAGGCGACGGGGAAAAGCGCCGAGTCCTTCCCGTTGACGGTGGCGAACAACGGCGTGGTCTCGGGCGCGTGGCTCGGCGTGACGCACACCGCCTCGCCTCGGTCCAGCATCACCGCGCGCACCGGACCGACGGTCCCGAACTTGCACCCCAGGTGCGTCTCCTCGTGGAACGGGCCGCCGGACACGGTCACCATCGTGCCGCCCGCGGCGGGCGCGCCGCTCGGCGACGCGTACTCAAACACCGGGTCGTTCCGCACGCGGAGCACGCGCTTCGAGTTTGTGACGTCGACGCGGTTCAGGGACACCTCCAGCGCGAGGTCGTCCTCCTCCGCGAACGCGTTCGTCTCGCACACGACCAGTGCGCTACTGACGAACACGCCCGGCTCGATGGACGTGGCGCCCATGGAGCAGAACGTGCCCACGCGGTCGGCCGTCTCGCCAATCTCCGCCGCGCGCAAAAAGTTTTTCCCGTTGACGAAGACGACTTGGCCGCCGCGCGTCGAGGCGACGTCCGGCTCGATGAGCGTCACGAACGCGCGCGCGTGGAAGTGGAACTGGAACCCGAACTCGGTGATCTTTGGCACTCGCCCCGCGATGATCTCGTACGCCGCGAAACCGGCTGGCATGGGCGGCGTGATGCACATCAGCCTGAACTTGTTCACGATGATCCCGGGCGACTGCGTGGTTTGGAACTTGCACGTCGTCTGCGGCTCGTAAAAGTTGGCGCCCTCGATGACGGAAACCGTGCCGCCCGTGACCGGCCCGGTGGGCACGCGCACGTCCAGGATGAACGTGTACCCCTCGATCAGCCCGAGCGCCTCCGCGGGGGTCATGCCCCGGTCGAAATCGTCCAAGTCCGGGCCCTCGCGGTAGTACGTCACGATCGTCTTGTTCTTCTTGGTGTAGTCCACCGCGTTGAGCGAAACCTCCAGCGGCACGACGCCCGCCAGCGGGTCGGCGCGCGTCCCCGGGCGCCGCGCCGGCGCGACGCACGCCACGGCGTTTTCGTCGATGAACGCCGCGAGAACGGGCCCCACGGTGGACACCTTGCACGCCAGGTGCTCGACGTCCTGGAACGACGTGCCGTAGACGATCAACTTGGTGCCGCCCTGCGAGCCCGCGTCTGAGGGTTCGACGGACTCCGGTTCGGGCTGCGCGTAAAACGCGTGCGTCACCGAGTTGGTCGCCGGACCGCGCGCCGTGGAGGTGGTCCCCGCCGCGCCTTCGCCGAGCCGAAGCGTCATCGCCGCGTCGCCGTCGAAGCTGCGCGGCGGGACCTCGCACCGCGCGACGCCGCTGGACACCACGTCCACGCGCGTCAGCGTCCCCGCGCCGAACGCGCACGCGTGCGACGTCCCCGCGGCGTACGTCTCCCCGGTCCCCGCGAAGTGGTCGCCCACCAGCGTGAGGACGGTCCCGCCCGCCGTCGGGCTCTGCCGCGGGTGGTGCGCGCGGAGCAAGGGCGGCGCCACGAACAGCAGCTCGGCGACGAAGGCGTCGCGCGCGCCGCCGCCGCCGACGCCGGTGCTCATGCCGACGCCGTGCGCGAAGGACGAGGAGACGAGCGAGACCTCGGCCGCGCCCGCCGCGCGCGCCGGCAGGGCGCAGGACACGCCCTCCGCCGCGGCGCGCGCGGGGACGGCGGCGCCGTCCACGAGGCACGCCAGCGCCGGCGCCTCCTCCGCCTCGGCGGCGTCGTCTTCGCGCGCGTCCAGGTGGAAGGTGACCTCCGTGCCGTCGCCGACCGTGGACGCCACCTCGGGCGCGGCGGCGAGGACGCGCGGCGCGCGGCGGTGCGTGAACGTCGGAGCGCCGCCTTCGGCGCCCACGAGCCCCTGCACGACGCCCACCGGCCGCGCGCCGGGCGCCGCCGCCGGCGCGACGCAGAGCATCGCGTCCGGCCCCGTGCCGCGCGCGGCGACGGGCGCGAGTGATCCGAACTGGCACGCGAACGGCGGGAACGACGCTTGCGCGAGTTCCGCGCCGTCGCCGACGACGGCGACGGAGACGGCGATGCCTCCGACGTCCCACCCGGCCGCGGGTGCGACGCCCGCGGCGCGCGTCGACGGCACTACCTCGAGCGCCGCGGCGCCTTCGTCCGCGGTCCACGCCTCGCCGCCTGCGGTGACGAGCCGCAGCCGGAACGCGCCGCCGCCGCCGTCCGCCGCGCCCGGCGACTCGCACGCCACGAGCGCGGACGACACGAACGCCGCCGCCGCGACGCCGTCGCCGCCGCCGAAGGCGCACAGCACGGCGCCCGTCGAACCGGCGGCGTCGTGCTCGGGCAAGTCGACGCCGACGACGCGCACGACGGCGCGCGCGTCGCTCGTCACCGTCGCGGGCTGCGCCGCGCGCGCCGACGCCGTCGGCGCGTAGGCGAACGTGACGCCTTCAAACGACGCGGACGGCGTCTCGGCCATCTGCGAGGCGCGCGCGCGCACGCCCACGAAGCCGGGCGGCGTCGCGGGCACCAGGCACGCCCAGACATTGGGCGCGCCGGAGAAAGGCGCCGTCGTCGTCGCGGCGAGTGCGCCGTACGCGGCGTTCCCGGAGGCGGCGGCGGCGGCGACGCGCTCGTCGAAGGCGCACGCCGCGTCCACCACGCCCCCGCCGGCGTCCGTCTCGACGTCGCCCTCCACGACGACCACCAGGCGCACGCCCCCCGCCGAGGGGCCGCGGGTGGGGAACGCCGCCGCGAGCGCGGGGGGCACGACGACGTCGACGAGGCCGTTCCCGTCGGCGACGAGCCGGTCGTCCGCGCGGCTGGCCACCGAGACGAAGCGCCCGGCGCCCGGCGCCGCCGCGGGTGAGACACACTCCGCCGACGCGTCGCCGACGGCGCGGCCGACGACGGGGCGGACGGCGCCGAACACGCACGCGTCGGCGTCGCCGAGACTCTGCGCGAACGACGCGCCGTGTACCTCGAGGGACGCGCCGCCGGAATCGGCGACGCGTCTCGGGAACGACGCGTACACGACGGGTCGATCGACGTAAAAGCGCGCGGCGGCGGCGGCGGTTTCCGACCACGCGCCGCGCGCGTCGTCGAGGCTGATTCGAACTGCGGCGCTCGCCGACGGCTCCGCCGCGGGGGACTCGCAGAGCGCCAGCGCGGAGCTCACCGCGATGACGTCCGCGTGCGCGTCGGCGTCGTCGCCGAACGCGCACGCGCGCGCGGCGTCCCGCGGGATGTGCGCGCCGGAGACGCGCACGACGGTGCCTCCTCCGCTCGCCGCCGCGCGCGGCGCCACCGAGAACACCACCGCGGGCGTCTCGAAGGCGAAGTCGACGAGCTCGCAGCGCGGGGAGGACGCCGCCTCGCTCGCCGTCTGCCCGTCTCGGGGGTCGAGGAGCGCGACGGCGAGCGGGACGAACCCGGGAGCCGCGCGCGGCGCGACGCACGTGACCGTCGCCGCGTTCCCGACGCGCGTCGCGGGGACCACGGCGAGCCCGAAGCGGCACTCGGCGGCGACACCCTCCGCGAGGTTGGCGACGTCGACGGTGACGAGCGCCCCTCCGCCGGCGGAGACGGCGAAGGGCGCGGGAACGCCCGCGTCGGGTTCGGGGAGGTACGCGAACCGCGACGCCGACTCGGCGACGCCCGCGCCGACGTGCGTCGCCCCGACGGGGATCCGGCCGACGGCGTCGTCCGAACCCGGAACCGTGGACGCCGGCGAGACGCACGTCAAGGCGAGTCCCTCCGCTCGGCCGGCCACCGGGAAGATGGCGCCGAACGAGCACGCGACGCGGTGGGATGGCACGTCTGCGAACGCGAGCGCCACGAGGCTGCCGCCGCTGCGGGGGCCCTGCGCGGGGGTCACGCCGACCAACAGAGGCTCTGCCTCGTAAGAAAACAGCGCGGTCTGGGTGGTGAAGGTTTCGGCGACGCGCAAGGCGACCGCCGCCTCGCCGGGCGCACGCGCCGGAGGCTCGCACTTCACCAGCGCCGACGACACCACGTGCGCAGACGAAGGCTCCGACGACCCGAAGCCGCACAGCGCATCGCCC
>MDSV01178818.1_pt1 | contig 23059 bp, 22 predicted proteins | sample 810851 | NCBI WGS metagenome assembly MDSV01 (sample SAMN05326640, study PRJNA326480) | marine metagenome | isolation source: seawater | place: Atlantic Ocean: North East | collected 2012 | reverse complement strand
CGTTGATAGGCTGGATGTGGAAGCGCAGTAATGCGTGCAGCTGACCAGTACTAATAGCTCAATTGGCTTGATTTATGCACTGAAAAAAATTTTTTAAAGTGGAGTATAGATATAAGATTTGTAAAAGAGTTTATTTTACTAAATCATCTTTGAAGATTTTAATTATAAATTTCTTATTTTTGTAGATAAAAAATGCAGGAAAATTTTCGTTATCACAAACTCTTAATAAGTTTAATTGAGATTTAATAGATTTACTAATATTAATTAAACTGTCAGCTGGATTCCTTCTTTTGTTGTATGATCCTTTTCCCTTCTGTTCTCTCAATTTAATTTTTGGATAAGCTTTTAAAAAATCAAAAATTAGTTTAACAATACTGTTATATTGTTTAAATCTTAAATCAGAATAAAGATCTGTAATATTAATCTTGAACTTATTAGTTTTAATTATTGGTCCAGAATCGACCTTTTCACTAACTTTAAAAAGAGTATTAAATATTAAAGTCTTATTTTTCAAAACTTGATAGGCTAAAGGAGCAAAACCTTTGTCCAAAGGTAATTTACTGGAGTGAACGACAACATTAAGTTTATTTTTTTGTAGAAAACTTTTTGGAAGAATTTTTGTATAAGATAAGATTATTACAATTTCTTGCTTTTTAATTTTTTTATAATCATGGGAAAATTTAAAATTATATTTTTTATGTAATATCAACTTTTGTTTTTTGAAACGTTCATAAAACCAACTATTTTTAGTATCGAATAAAAATGTTACATCAAATTTCATATTAAAAATCAGAATATTTTACTGGCATATTTGCTTTTAAGTTTTTTTTTACTTTTTTACCAAAAAGGCTTTTCATTCTTGAACTACAGATAAACTTAAAAGGTCTTGCTGCAAATATATTTTTTTTGGAAATTACTGAACCTTTTTTTATATCTGAATTATAATATATAGACTTTCTAAAAAATTTTTTCATACTTCTTTCTTTTACTGACGGTGAAATTAATCCATCACCTTTTATTTTATTAAGTTTTTTTGAAAAATTCACTATCTTTGTCATATCATTTTGATCAGCCGACAATAAATGATCAGCACCTTTTATCTTTTTATTATCAGTAAAATGTTTTTCTAAAACAGTTGCCCCCATTGAAATTGCGGTATAGCTTGCATAGTTTCCTATTGAATGATCGGAATAACCAACTTGCATGTTAAATTTTTTCTTTAAAGTTGTCATTCTTTTAAGATTTATCAAATTTTCTGGACAGGGATAAAGCGATACACAATGCAATAAAACAACTTTATTTTTCTTTAAATATTTAAGTGTATTTTTTATTTCTTTATAATTTGCCATACCAGTTGATAAAATTATTTTTTTGTTTGTTTTAGCTATTTCTTTTATCAACTCAATATCCGTTATATCAGATGATGCAACTTTGATTGCATCAATATATTTTTTAGTTTTTTTTAGACTCTCCAGATCAAAAACTGAACATAAAAAATCCAAATTATTTTTTTTTGCTATCAAGCTGAGTAAAGATATTTGTTTTTCAGTAAGCTCCATTTTTTTCCACATTTTACTTAAACTATCTTTTTTTTTTAAATTTTTTTTTTGATCATTTGTTTTTTTTGAATCTTCCCTAGCCAAAGTTCTTGCTTTAAATATCTGAAATTTTACCGCATCAACACCACAAAGCTTGGCAAGCTTAATTAGCTTTTTTGCTCTTTCAAACTTTCCATCAAAGTTGATACCAATTTCTGCAATTACATATGTCATTTTATTTTTTTTTAAAAAATCTTTTAATTTCTGTTGAAATATACTTTATGTCTTTCTTGTTAAGTTTGTTGTGCATTGGAAGTGAAATTATATTATCATAGATATAATCTGTATTTTTCAAATGAAAATTTTTAAATCTTTTTTTATAAAATTTATGTTTATGAGCTGGTATATAGTGAACGGAAGTATTTATATTTTTAGACTTTAGCCATTTTATTAAATCATCTCTATTTTTATTGGTTTTATTTTTATTTAACAAAATAGTAAATATATATAGTGCTGATCTTTGATTGGGATTAATTTTTTGTAATTTTAAAATATCATCTTCAATAAGTGTTTTTAATTCTTTTATATAAATTTTTTTTAATATCTCTCGATATTTAATTATTTTTTCAATTTTTTTAAGTTGCTCGATTCCAATAGCTGACTGAATATCTGTAAAATTATATTTAAAACCAGGTGCAGTAACTTGATATTGATATTGCATTGTGTTTTTTTTTCTCAACCAAGGATCTCTATCAATACCACAAGAATTAATTACTTTTAATTTTTTTGCTAGATTATTATTTTTACAAGTTATTATACCACCTTCTCCTGCAGTAATTATTTTGTTTGCATACAGACTAAAAATAGTTACAGAACCATAATTATTTTCACCAACATATCTTTTTTTATACCTTGCGCCTAAAGCAGTAGCAGCATCCTCTATAATTGATATTTTGTTTTTTTTTAATATATCTAAAACTTTTTCTATATCAAATGGAGTGCCAGCATAATGAGTAACAATTATGCATTTTGTTTTTTTTGTAATTGCTTTTCTTAGTTTGGGGATATCGAACATGTATGTATTCAAATCAATATCAACTAATTTTATATTTAATTTTAAATGATATAAATTATTAATAACGCTAACAAAGGTAAATGGGCTAGTTATGATTTCATCACCAGCTTTTAATCCAAAAGCATGTAATGCAGAATTAATTCCACTAGTACAAGAATTAACCGCTAATGCGTTATTACATTTAAGATATTTTTTTATATTTTTCTCAAATTTACTTGTTACCTGACCGCTTGTTAACCAACCAGATTTAATAACTTTTTGTACGGATTTGATTTCTTCACTTCCCAGATATGGCTCGAATGTATTAATTAATTTCATTTACCTAAACTTTTCTAAATTAGAAATATTAATGTATCTATCTTTAAAGATATTATTAATTTTATTTTTTTTGGTATTTAATATTATTTCTTCAATTCCTTTCTTTACTGAGTATTTAGGTTTAAAATTAAAAGCTTTATATGCTTTTTGTGCTGTGACTTTGTAGTTTCTTTTATCATCCAAATGTTTTTCAATTATTACATTGGCATTATATTTTTTGATTAAATATTTTCCTAAATTATAAATTTTTATATTTTCACCGATTAAATTATATATCTCTCCTTTTTTATTTTGAGCCGTGTTTTCAATAATTTTTTTAATAAAATTCGAAACATCAAATACGTGAATAAAAGGCCTCCATTGCTCACCACCAAAAATCTTAATCTTTTTATTATTAGCAACTAACCCTGAAAAAAGATTAACAACTAAATCATACCTTCTTCTTGGAGAGTCTCCAAAGACAGTTCCAAGTCTTATAATAGATGTTTTACAAAAATTCCCTATATTATTAAGTATTGCTTCTTCACATTTGATTTTTAACTTAGCATAAGATGACACTGGGTTAATTTCAGAGTTTTCATCTAATAATTTATTTGTTTTATTTGCGCCATAAACACTGCAACTAGAGATATATACAAATTTAGAAATTTCGAGTGTTTTACAAATATTTGCAATGCTGATTGATGCTAAATAATTAGTCTCTAATGTTAACTCAGGCTCTTTTTCACACAGAGGATCTCCAACCATTTCACCAAGGTGAATTACTATATCATTATTTTTTACAGCATTAAAAACTGTTTTGATATCTCTTGTATCTCCATCAATTACATTTAATTTTTTATTTTTAAATAAATTTGTAAATTCAAATTTACTTTGATAAATAAATTTATCTAAAACATTAATTGTATAATTATTTTTTAATAATAATCTCGTAAGGACAGATCCGATATAACCAGCTCCACCAATAATCAAAACGCTTTTTTTTGATAAACGTTGTTGTTTTTTTGGTTTATTAAGGTCTTCTAAATTGTTTATTATCATAATTGGAATGTTGTCTTTATTTAAAATAGGTATGAAGAAGGGATCAATATTTATATTATTTAATTTTTTTTTTTTTTCTTTGATCAACAAATAGTCTCTGAATTTTAAAACGACAGGGTTTACATTAATGAATTTTTTGATTTTTTGATTAACATTATTCCCTTTAACCAAAGCCCTTCTTACGTCAGATATAGTTATTACACCTTCAAACTGATTTTTAGAGTTAATTACAATTAAAAAATTATTTCTATTTTCATCAAATTTCTTTAAAACATCTATAATTTTTTTATTAATATTTATTGAAAATTTTTTAATTTTTTTTTTTAACATGTTAACTATATGTATATGAAAATAATATGAATAAAAACATCTTTTTTAGATTCGATGCTGATGACGGAACAAGACATGGATTAGGACATTTTTATAGAACTAAAAAGATTATAGATTATCTCAAAAGTAAATTTACAAATTACAAATTTTATGTAGTTATAAAAAAAAATTTATATGGCACTAAAATTATAAAACAAAATATTAAAATCCCAATAATTTTTTTTGATAATCAATTTTTTAAAAAAAAGTTTGATAAAAAAAAAGATATTTTTGTTGTAGACACCTTTCAAAAAGATAGAAAATTAATTAAATTCTTATCAAAAAAAGGTCTAAAATTAATTCTTTTTGATCAAACGAAAATTGAGCATCTTAAAAAAGGTCTGATAATTAATGGTATCTCTTTTGCAAATAAAAAAATTTTTTCGAAACATAAGGGCCTCAAAATTTATCAGGGCCCTAAATATATTTTATTGGACAAAAGTTATTCAGTCAAAAAAGATTTAAAACTTAATTATGAAATTAAAAATGCAATAGTGTCTTCTGGAGGTGCTGATAAAAAGAATTTTTTATACTTTGTAACAAAAACGTTATCAAATTTTGATTTAAAAAAAATATTTGTCATAGTAGGAAAGAGTGTAAAAAAAAACAACAAAATTTTTTCTCTCCGAAAAAATAAAAAAATTCATTTGATAATTAATAAAGATAAAATTAAAAAATATTTTGATTTAGCAGATGTTTCATTTGTTACAGGTGGAACTGTAATGTTCGAGTCAATTGCCACAGGTACTCCAACGCTTGCTTTTAAAAATTACAATCATCAAAAATATGCTATAAAATATTTTAGCAAATTAAATTGTGTTATTACACAAAACAACACTAAAAGTTTCACAAAAAATCGAATTTTATCTTTTTTTGATTATTCAAAAAAAAATTTTAGTAGTTTATATAAAAACAATGTCAGAGTAATCGATGGAAAAGGTTTTGATAGAGTTTGCAAAATAATTTATAATTATTTAAGTTTGTAAAAATTTTAAATGCAAAATATTTTATGCACAATTGAAGCTAGGATGAATTCTTCAAGATTACCTGGTAAAGTTTTAAAAAAAATTAATAACACCACAGTTTTAGAAATCCTCTTTGAAAGAGTAAAAAAATGTAAAAAAATAAACAATATTGTGTTGGCAACCACCAGAAACAAAATAGATGATAAAATTGTGAAAATTTGTAAAAAAAATGGAATAAACTATTACAGAGGAAGTGAAAACAATGTCTTGCAAAGAATTATAAAAACTTCTGAAAAATTCAACGGAAACATAATAGTACAATTGACAGCTGACAATCCAATTGTTGACCCCGAGATGATTGATTATATGGTTAATTTTTTTTTAAAAAATAAAAATGTGGACTATTTAACTAATAATGGGATGGGAAATTTTGAATTAAGAAATGTTCCATATGGCCAAGATGTACAAATATTTTATTCCCGTCATTTAAAAAAAAATTTGCTTATGTCAAAACAAAAAAAAGAATTACTTGAACATCCATCTTTATTTTTTTATAGAGAGGGCAAGGCTATTTATAATTTAATGAATATAAATTTACCAAAGAAATTTTTTATAGATAAATTTTATAGACTTACAATTGATCATAAAAAAGATTTTGAACTAATAAAAAGCATCTACCAATACTTCAGTAAAAAAAAAAAATATGAATTTAAAAATAAAGATATTTTGTTTTTTTTAAAACAAAATCCAAAAATTGCAAAAATTAATGCTCACCATAAACAAAAAACAGTAAATCTTTTACATGATGAATAAATATAATATAGAAGACATTTCTCAACAAATATCAGAAAAAGGTTTTGTAAAAATTGAAAATATTTATGATTTTAGTGAATATAAATTTCTTAATCATACCACAAAGAGGGGAATGCTAGCATATCCTATTAGCTTAAAACAAAAATTTATTAAGCTTTTAAAACTAGACTTTCAAAAAATATTTCAATCAAATAAATTGGTTAAAATTAGTGATGATTTAGCTTTTGATAAAATTTGTAACTTATATTTTAAAAAGAAATCGCAATTAAGAATGATTGATAGTTACTATTCTGAAAAATCAGAGAAAAGTATAATAGATTGGCATAATGATTTAGCTTTACAGAGATTAATGCCAAATAAAAAAAACGATCAAATGAAATATATAATAAATACTCTTACAAATAAAAGTGGGCCAGCAAGAGGTTTAAAATTTTTTATTTATTTATCAGATGTACAAATCAACAACGGATCATTGGCAATAATTCCATATAGTCATCAAGTTGTTAAGGCTTTTTCATCTCTAATAATGGAAAAAAAGACTCCATTAAATCCTTTTTGGAGTCTTAAAGAATTTAGAGATGCACTTAAGAATAATGAAACAAAAAAACTAATTGCTGAAAAATTAGGTAAAGAAAAATTAGAATTATTTCTCTCACAATCAGAATTTATTAATCACAAACAAGGGGATACAAATGATTTTGATATTGAAATGAAAAAGGGAGGTGTAATTATATTTGATGAGTTATGTTTTCATCGTGGTTCAGCTCCTCAAAAAAATTCAAGATTAGTTTTAAGATACTTATTTAAAAAAAAATAATCAATTCATTTTTTTTCCCACAACAACAAAAAGACCCCCATCAGATCCCAAGTTATTAAAATTCATATTTATTTGAGAAATTAATCTTGTAAAGAAATTTCCCTTAGAATTTTTGTGAAATAAATCATGATTACCATTATCAAAATTACATGATGGTATAGAACTTATATACTCAATATTATTTTTTTCAAACCAATCTAAAACTTCATCTAATGAGTGTAAACTTTCAACTGGATGTTCGTATTGATCTCTAATCCAAGATTTAATTTGATGATGATTTGATTTTTTTAAGTTTCTAATAGTAGGATCTAGTATTTTAATTAGATTTTTTCCAAAAATTTTATATAAAAGCCTTCTAAAAATCGTTCTTAATCTTCCATATTTATTATACAGGCCCAATAAAATATAACCATCTTTTTTTAAATATTTTGAGATGATATCAAACGCTAAACTTGGTTTTTTTGTATGGTGTAAAACACCACTAGTCCAAATAAAATCAAAAATTTGATCATTAAATAAATCATCAAAAATATCTGCATTAACAAATTTAATATTATTAATTTTATTTTGTATTGAAAATTTATTACCAAGATTAATAGACTCAAGCGTAGGGTCTAAAGCGAATACCCTATTATTTGTTCCTATACTAAAGTATAATGATAATTGACCAGTTCCACAGCCTACTTCGAGTATATCTTTATTAAAGCCAACAAATTTTTTGAAATTCTTAGTTAAATAATTTTTATCTCCTTTGTAATTTATTGAGGATTTGTCGTCTTTTTCATCGTAGTTTGGAAAAGGAGCAACGCTATAAAAATTAGAAACTTTTTTAACAGTTTCATCTTTAATTTTGAATTGAATCAAATTTTCTTTAATTTTAAAATCTTTCTTAAAAAAATTATTCATTTTTAGTAGCATCAAAATTAATTTGATTGTTTTTTTGTAATACATAATTACCAATCACTAGCAAATCTAAATCTGTGGACATAAAACATTTATAAGCATCTATTGGAGTATTAACTGGAGGCTCTCCTCTTACATTAAAAGATGTGTTTACAATCACAGGGCATCCAGTCTTATTTTTAAATTTTTTTATTAATTCATAATAAATTCCATTTTTTTTAGTGACCGTTTGAACTCTGGCGGAATTATCAACATGTGTAACAGCAGGTATTTCAGATCTAATTATATTTAGTTTTTCCAAACCTTTTTTTGAATTATCATCATTAAAATTTTGAGTTAATTTTGATTTGACAACATTAGTAACCATTAACATATATGGACTTTCATTTTTCAAATCAAACCAATCATTAAGATCTTCATACAATATAGATGGAGCAAAAGGTCTAAAACTTTCTCTAAATTTTACTTTTAAATTTAGTTTTTTTTGCATATCTGGAGATCTTGCATCCCCTAATATAGATCTGTTACCAAGAGCTCTTGGACCAAATTCCATTCTTCCCTGAAACCAACCTATTGCATTTCCTTTTATCAAATTTTCAACAGTCAAATCTAACATTTCATTTGTTTCTAATTTTTTATACTCTGCCCCTATTTCATTAAGAATGTTTTTAATTTTTTCATCAGAATACTCTGGCCCTAGATAACTACAATTCATCGAGTCAGAACTACTAATTTTACGTTCGTTGCCAAGATCATCATGCCATAATGCTAAAGCTGCTCCAACTGAACCTCCCGCATCACCAGCAGCAGGTTGCACCCATATATTCTCAAAAATATTTTCCTTAAGTATTTTTCCATTAGCGACACAATTCAACGCAACACCTCCTGCAAGACATAAATTTTTAATTCTATATTCTTTAGCAACTGATCGCGCTAATTTAATCATAATTTCTTCTGTAACATTTTGTATTGAAGCTGCAATATTCATATGAAATTCTGATAAACTTTCATTGACAGGATCTCTAGGTTTTTTTCCAAATAATTTATTAAATTTTTCATTTGTTATTGTCAAACCAGTAGCGTAGTTGAAATAATCTTGATTTAATCTGAATGTGCCATCATTTTTTATATCAATTAATTTTCTTATTTCATTTACATAAGTTGGTTTGCCGTATGGAGCTAGTCCCATTAATTTATACTCACCTCCATTTACTTTAAATCCAGTATAGTAGGTAAAAGCTGAATACAATAATCCTAGAGAGTGTGGGAAGTGAATTTCTTTTTTAATCTCAATCTTGTTATTTTTTCCTATCGCAACAGTTGTTGTTGCCCACTCGCCAACACCGTCAGCAGTTATTATAATTGACTCATTATATGGGGAAGGAAAAAAAGCACTAGCTGCGTGACTTAAATGGTGATCAGAAAAAAATAAATTTTTATTTGATATATATTTTTTGTCATGCCTTTTTAGATTATCAAACAAAAATTTTTTTTGAAATAGCTTTTCTTTGACCCATAAAGGTATCGCTTTTACAAAAGAAGGGAAACCTTTTGGCGCAAACGCAATATAAGTTTCTAATAATCTTTCAAATTTTAAAAAAGGTTTTTCAAAAAAAACAATTTTATCTACATCACTTAGTTTTAATTCTGCATAACTTAATACAAATTCGATTGCATTATAGGGATAACTATAGTCGTGCTTTTTTCTTGTGAACCTTTCCTCTTGTGCTGCTGCAATAATTTTTCCGTTTACTAGCAAGCATGCTGCGCTGTCATGGTAAAATGCAGATATTCCCAAAATTGATGACATTTAGAAAATTGTATAAATAAATGGTGCTACCGCAGAACCTTGGGTTAAAACAATCAATCCTCCAAAAATAAGTAAGAAGATCATAATTGGTATAAGCCAATATTTCTTTCTAACCTTAAGAAACTCCCAAAACTCTCTAATAAAATCCATTAAAATTGTTTTTTCATATTATTTTTTAGTTTAGGTCTTGTTTGCCAATATGTTTCTTTATCAGAAAATTTTAGATTTAATAGATCTTTTTTAAAAACTTTCATTATTAGACTTATAGGTGTAACTACTCCAAAAAAAAGAATTCCTATTATAACTGGAGAAATTATTTTTCCTAAAAATAAACCAAATTTAAACCAAAGTATATTAAACGGAGTTAAAATAGGTGAATTTATCAGCCCTAAAATTAAAATAAATAATGAAAATGTAAGTAGTAAAAAACTAATTTGTCCACTTTTGAAAAAAAGAAAAACAAAAACTAAAAAGAAAAATATTGAAAATACAATACCAAATTCTTTGTTTGTACTTCGTTTAACATTTTTCATAACTTATACCTATTTTCTTATTATAATCATTATTTTGTAAGTTTATAAATAGTTTTAGCTATCTTATTAAATCCTTCAGGATTATAGTGACCCCATAAACCAAAAGGAAAAAGATCAGTTGGTTCTTTTTCTTTCTCAAATACCTCTTTATGGATATCAATAAATGGTATTTTAAGCTCTTCTACTATGTTTTTAACTAATTTATAATTAGTTTCATTGAAGTTATTTTTACCAAAAAATATATTCCCTACTTGATATCTGCTATATTGAGGAAGATAAATAAAGTATATCTCAGAATTATTTTCTTCAATAAGGTCTTTTGCTTTTTTAAGAATTTTTTTAAACTCAAGAGGAGGAGCGGGTTGTTCAAATGAATAACCTGGTTTTGTTATTGCTCTCCTAGTATTATAAATTTTTATAAAAGTATTTAATTTGAATAAAAAATTATCTCTATTTTTACCTCTGCCACCTATTTTTTCAGCTAGTTCTATTTTTTCTTTTACAAGGTTATTTGTTTCATTTTGTCTTAATTTTAAATTTTGTGAAAATGAAGAATCATTTAAATAATCTTTTAATAAATTACTTTTCAACTCATCAGTCAAATCATGTAAGTCATTGCCCTCAAAGTAAATCCACAAAACTTTTTTAGCTCTTTTATCATAATATTCTCTTAGAGCTCCATATTCTAATAATGGACCATTGCTTCCATAACCTAAATTTAAAACTGATTTGTTTGATAGCTTTCTTAAAGTAGAGGCTATATCAGAATTTACACAACAGCCATGTGTCATTGAATCTCCAACTAATAAATATTCAATTTCTTTTTTATCCCATTCTTCATCGGGATTTCTAAAACCATATCTATCACTTTGATAAATTATATAATAACCATTCTCATTACCAAGTATCGTTTTTGAATTTGATATACCTGAAAAAGGTAAGAAAGAATTATTTTCACTAATATGATCATCTGGTGTTACTTTAATAACAATATTTTGATCAGTTTTTTTTAAATCGCTATAAATTTCTAATAAAAACCTTGTATCATATTTTTTCCCAGTTTCTTTTTCGTACATTCTCATCTTATAACCAGCTTTATATGTTAGATAACCCTCAAAAATATAAATTGTTATTACTAAACTAAACAAAATTATAATTATATATTCTTTAAATTTTTCTTTTATAAAAAAGGATATTACTGAGCATATGATTAAAAAAAACGATGTTTTGTAATATAGAGAATAATATAATTTCTCATTTCCACCCCAATGTATCTCTGCTCTATAAAAAGTATAGATTAAAAACAGAAAAGAAATTAGCAAACTCAATATTGAAAATTTTTTTTTTAAAAATTCCATGAGTCTTATTTTGAATATAAATATTTTTTTTTAACTAATTTTAACGCTATATTTGCTTGTAAAGAATTCATTTCGTAACCATTTTTATAGGCTATTCCAAGCTTTTTACAATAATTCGATAGACGAGTTTTATAAGGTTTGTATACAATATCAAAGACAAACAGTTTTTTATTATGTTTCGTTAAAATATTATAATTTATTGGAGATTTGTTCAAAAAATTCTTTTTAAGATTACTGCCTAAAGGAGAACAATTAATAAATAAATCAATTTTTTTAAACAAATTTTCATTAATTTTTCGATCTAAGTTTACTCTTCTTGTAAATTTAATATTTTTTTTAGAGATAATAGAAAATTTAGATTTATTAAATTTTTTGTATAACATTTTAAATAGTGGCTCACCAACACCACCATAACCAAAGATCATAATATTTTCAAAATTTCTATTAGGTAATGATTTTAAAGCTGCTTCAATATCTGTATTGTAACAAATGAGTTTATTTTTATTTCTAATGATTAGGTTTGATGATTGTACCTCTTTAGTTAATTTATTCCCATAGATAGAATAATTTGTTATCACTTTTTTATAAGGCATAGTTATAGCTGAAGCTATAAAATTTTTATTTTTTTTCAATTTAAGAATTGTAGAATCAAAAAACTCAGGTCTCACTGAAAGTGGATCCATTTTAATATTCATCTTATTTACTTTAAAGAAATTTTTCCATAGTTTTACTGATCTAGGATTATTAAGAGGATACCCTATTATATAACTCTGCATTAAATTATTTTTTTTTGATATATTTTAGCTAATTTTCTAGATTTTTTTATCAAAGAACTAAATTGTTTAAAATTTAGCGGTTGCAAAGGGTCAACAGCCGATTTTGATGGTGTTGGGTGTGTTTCTATTATCAATCCATTAGCTCCGGCTGAAATTGATGCATAAGTTAATGCAGGCACCCAAGGCGCCCAAAAAGAAGCATGGCTTGGATCAGAAATAACGGGGTATTTAATTAATTCTTTTAATGCAACAATAGCCTGAATATCTAAAATAAACCTAGAAGTATCTTTGTGTGTGTGAGGCGCCGTGATACCTCTTTCACATAATATTAGTTTTTTATTTCCCTCTAAAAGGATATGCTCTGCTGCACCGAGCATATCTCTCAAACTTGCACCAAAATGTCTTTTTAATATTATTGGTTTATTTGTTTTTGCAACTTCTTGAAGTAATTCTAAGTTTTGCATATTTCTAGATCCAATTTGTAAAATATCTGCAGTGTAGCAAATTCTTTGTAAATATTTTATTTCAGTAACTTCAGTGACAATCAATAATTTTAAATACTTTTTAACTTCATCAAGCCAATCCATACCTCTAGATTTAGTCTCCGAATATTGTTTTGAGCGATAAGGAAAAGTTAGAGGCTTATATGCATGCCCCCTCAATATTCTAATTCTATTCTTCTTTAAAAGTTTACCTACTTTAAAAATTAGTTCTCTGCTCTCAACACCATTTGGACCTGCTATAATAGGTATAGATTTATTATTAAAAACAGTTTTTTTATCGATCTTTACTTCAACATTTTTTTTTGAAGTTATAATAGGTATTTTATACTTTAAATCATCACTGGTAATATCTTTAGTGGGCTGTTTATTTGTAAGGTTTTTAATAAATCTATTTTTCATTTTTTCCAAGAATACTTTGTTTGAATTCAATATTTTTTAGTTTCTCAACTTTATATGAATTATATATAGAATGAAGAACTTCTAAAATATGTAAATTTTTATAAATTTCTAAATCATAAGATGATTTTTTGCAATTTTCATTAAGAAATTCATCTAAAATTTTTTTATGACCATTACCCATCGCCCCATAAAGCCCTTTTTTATTAGAAAAAATTTCACTATTTTTTTTTTCCAAAATTTTTAAATGTGATTGATATCTATTGAATATATTTAAAGATACACCTGAAATAGTTAATCTTTTATTCTCCATAATAACATCAATAGAACTCTCATAATTTTCATTGGCTCGAGTTGTGGCTACTACAGAGCTGATAATATTACTTTTATGAATAAAATTTAATATTCCAAAATCTTCTGCTTCTAATTTTTTTTTGTTAAATCTTAATAATGATTGAAATTTTTTAATTTTTCCAAAAAGATAAATTATACTATCAATCAAATGAATTGCTTGATTAGTTAAAACTCCTCCATCTGTCTCATATTTTCCATGCCAATTTGATCTATAATATTTTTCATTACGATGCCATAATAACTTTGAATCAACGTAAAAAATTTTATTTTTTCTTTTTGAGACCTCAGTTTTTAATTTCTGAATTGCTAAATTACATCTATTTTGAAAGACAACCCAACATTTTTTTTTATAAATTTTTGATAATCTTATTAAATTTTTTGCATTATTGATATTTAATACCATTGGTTTTTCTATAATAAGATTTAAATTTAAATCTATGAGAGTTTTAGAATATCTATAGTGTAAAAAAGATGGAGTAGATATAATTGCGTGAGTAATTTTATTTTCGAATAATTTTTTCTTATTAAGTTCTGTAAAATTTTTTTTTATTTTAATTTTTATCTTTTTATCAACATCATAAATAAAAATTTTTTTTACTTTTTTATTTTTTTTTAAGAGTTGATAATAATATTTTCCTGCGGCTCCAAATCCAATAATTAAAACATTCATTAATAAAAATATTTAATTTTATTTATTAAGCTTTTTCTTTGCAATTTTATATATTTGCTATTTTTAATTATATTTATGTCTATTTTATTACTACTAGAAAAAGATGTTGTAAATATATCAGTTACTTTTGAATTAATTCCACTTCCATCAAATCCTATATTTTTAACTAGTGATTTCGATGGATAAAGATAAAATAATTTATTTAGATAATTGTATTTAATAAAATTATAAGACCAAATTTTTTTTTCATCTTTATTAATTTTTCTTATTTTATTTAAAATATTATTTTCAACTCTTTCACTTTTTATATCGTATTTCATAAATTTTAACCAATGCTCTGACGAAACACACCAGGCCCATGGTATAAAATCTCTTAAAATAATAGTTTTTAAATTTTTATCTGATAAAAATTTTTTATGTAATTCGGGAATTTGATACCCACAAATTGCAGCTATATTTTTGTCATTTTTTAAATTGCTAATATTTTTTTTTATAAATTCAAAGAAACCTTCTCTTGGAATGCAATCATCCTCAAGAACAATTACATATTTACTTTTTTTTGCTATATGTGTAATTCCTTTTTTTATAGACTCTGCGAGCCCTTTATTTTTTTTTGAGTAAAATATTTTTCTTTTCATTTTACTATTAAATTTGTTTTTATTACATATTTGTTTAATTTCCTTTTGAATTATCTTGTCATTATTATTTTTAGGTCCATCAACAAATAAATTTATTTCACTTATGCCTCCATTTTCTAGAGAAATTAATACTCTTCTAAGATGAGAGGGTCTATTATAGGCAAATAAAACGATAGAGGTGTTTTTTTTCATGGTTAAATTAATTAACGACCATATCTTTATCTAGTTTTTTTGCTTTTAAAAATTTCATAATTATTTCAGCCAATTCAAGATCTTTTTTGCTGTGTATATCAATACTTGTGAAAGGATCATTATTAATGATAAAATGATTATGTTTTCCTATCCTCTTTCCTTTTCTCCAAAAATGTGCTCTGCTAGCAAGTGTGAGCGGGGTATCTTCTCTGTAAATTTTGTTTCCAACTTGTCTTGAAGTATAAGTCCTCATCCAGGGCAAAACTTTAGTGAATAATTTTCCCTTTTTACCCCAAAAATGTTTGTACATTTCATGCACAGAAAAGGCACTGTCAATTTTATTATTAGTTTTTAAAATATTCACTGCTTCCTTTATCCAACTTATTTTTCTAAACAAATTTGTGCAGGTTAAAAATACACAAATATCATATTTGGTTTTATAGAATTTTTCAAAATTAAGAAGAGCGTGCTGAAGAGTTTTTTCTGTTGTTGTTAAATCTTTCGCGTATTTTTTTTCTCTTAAAAATGGAACTTCAGCACCATATTTTTTTGATAATTTAGCAATATTATTTGAGTCAGTTGTCACAACAATTTTATCACAAACTTTGCTTTTTAAAGCAGCTTTAATTGGATAATAAATTAATGGCTTATTATTAATTTTTCTAATGTTCTTATTTTTAAGCCCTTTTGAGCCTCCTCTAGCAGGAATTATACAGATTACTTTGGGCTTCATTTTTTTCAAATTATTCTGTTGTTTTTAAATGATTTTAAATTTTTAAAACCACCATTTATCATTGCTGATGTAAACTCACTTTTTAGTATATCAAAAATATTTTTAACACCGCTTGAACCACTACAAATTAAACCATGAATAGCAGGTCTACCTACTGCAACAAAGTTAGCCCCAAGAGATAAATATTTTATTATATCAGTTCCTTTTCTAATTGCCCCATCAACTATTATAATTTTTTTATTAATTTTTACCTTTCTCTTAATATTTTTAAGTGCCTCAACAGGAGTAATACCTGAATTAAACATTCGACCACCATGATTAGATATCCATACACCGTCAGCTTTATTTTTTATTGCTTGTTTACAATCTTCAACTGACAAGATACCTTTTGGAATTACAGGTAGTTTTGTTCTTTTTTTAATATAACTTATTAAGCTCCAATCATACTTCAGAGATAATTCTGGGTTTGGTGAAATTGGATTTGTTCTTTTGCCAATTTTTCTTGCATCATAGTAAGATTCACGATCTAAATATCTGTGAGACCTTACATTTGCATCTATGCATAATATTATTGCAATACACTTATTTTTTTCAGCAGAACGAATTTGTCCGTCGATCCACTTAAGATTTCCAAATGGAAATATTGTCCAACCTATTAAATTATTTTTTTTTGAAATCTGATCAAGTTTCATTCGACTTTGAGTTCCGAAAAAACTTAATATATTTGCTTTTCTTGCTCCATTACTTGTTTCAATTTCACCATATTTATGAAACTGAGTTTGATGACCCATAGGCGCGAGCAGAATTGGATATTCTAATTTTGTCTTAAAAAAATAAGAATAAGTATCTATTCTATTAATTTTACTCAAATGTTTAGGAATAATTTTAATATTTTTTAAATCTAAAAAATTTTTATTTAAAGTGTATTCATCTTCAGCACCAGATTGAAGCCAATTAAAAACTTTATTATTAATCTTTTTTTTAGCTTTATTTTCAGCTTCTCTCAATGTTGAAAATTTTAACATTATTTTTTTTTGACTAATTATTATTATTTAAATGATTTTTATATTATTATTTAATAAATTAATCCAGAATTAAATGAAATTTTTTAAAATTAATATTTTTTATAAACCTATTAAATCAGATGTATTGGTCTACGATTATTTAAGTTTAAAATTTGCCAAAAAATTATTCGAAAAAAAAAAATTGCCAATATTTTACACTAGATTTGATGGTCTAAGCATTTATATTCTAATCAAAACAATTTTAAAAAGTGGAAATAAAAATTTTTTTAAAAATTATAAAATAAATTTTTTTTCATTTGTTAAACCAAAAATTATTTATACAGCAATAGATAATAATCCAGGATTTTATAAACTCAAAAAAATTTATCCTTATGCTAAATATGTATCAGATCAAAATGGCATGAGAGATGATAAATTTTTTAAAATAACGGACTCTAAAAAAAATTTTTTTGATTATTTTTCAGATGTAATATTTTGTTTTGGTCAAAATGAAAAAAAAAGATTAAGCAAAATTATTAATGCTAAAATTTATCCATTAGGCAATACACTCAATAATTCCCATGCAAGATACAAGATAAAGAATTTTAAATTTAAAAATTTAGTTTTCATTTCACATTTTAAAAATGAAATTAAATATAAAGATCTAAAACTTTTAAATAATTTAGCAAAAATATCATTTAAGATGAATAAAATTTTTTATTTTTATGAAAGGCCTAATCAAAATTTCAACCAATTATTAAATGAAAAACTAAAACGATATAATTTTGAATATATACAAAATGAAAAATTTAATATTAAAAAATTCTATAATAACAGTATTTTCATTGCTAGGAGATCAACTTTAGGATTCTCTTTCTTATCTAATAATTTCAGAGTTTGTTTTTTTGGACTAACATCATATAACAATCAAAATTTAATTAAATATAATGCAAGAGGCCCATTTTGGATAAGTAAATCGTCTGAAGCTGAACTCACTAAAATAATAAAAAAAATTGGAAGTTATAATCAAAAAAAATGGAATTTTATTTCCAACAAATATTCTAATCAATTTTTAAAGTTAGATAAAAACAATATAAAAAAGAAAAAAATAATAAAGAAACTTTTTGATAGCTAATTTATATTTAAAAAAATTTATAGTTTTTTGTATCTTAAAAAAAATTTAGCCCATTTAGTTATTGCATTTTCATCAAAGTAATTTGTTTGATTTAAAAAGGAATTTATTAGAATTTGTATCTTTTTTTGACCCCACCATTTATTTACATCATTTTTAATATTATTAATATGAGATGCAAGGTCCTGTCCATTTTTAAAAGCTATTTTATTTTCAAAAAATTTTTCCATCAAATTATAATTTTCTTTTTTCTCATAATAATGTCCTTTATTAAATAATAAAAAAGTTGGACCATTAACTAAAGATTCTAAAAAAGCTGTTTGCGGATAAGTTATAATTTTTATTGTTGCTTCACTGAATAATTTTTTATATTCATGATTATTATATAATATATTTTTGTTATTTATAATTTTTCGATATTTTGTGGATGAATTCCAATGAGAGTTAATAAAATATGGTTTAACAAAGACATCATTTTTTGTTTTTTTATTTATATATTTTAAAAAATTTTTTATTTGATCAAATTCTTCATTCGCTTCTTCACAAATTGTAGTTTTAAAAAAATTACTTGGATATTTTGAATTATCATGTGGAATTATGAGAATTTTATTAGAAATTTTTTCTTTATTTTTTGAAAGAAATAAACAAGGTAAATTTATCGCATTATTTGAATTTTTTTTAGAATAATTAATATTTGAGAATGAATTTATTTTATTATAATCAAATATTTTTAAACTAGTGCCATAAGTACCTCCATGATTTGAAGAAAATATCTTAAAATTTTTACTTTTTCTTTTTTTAGTCACTAACCATGATTTAAAGATTGGGTTATATTCATGCATTGTATCCGTTATTACAAATTTTATATTTTTTAATTTATTATGGTGTAAGTCTATTACATCATTAAAATTTTCTACGAAAATTCTAGGAATATCAAAATTAATTCTTTTTAAAATATAATTGTCAAAATTTTTTTTAATTTTAAAGGGAAAAAAAAAATTATTTCTTTTTTGTTTACTAAATGTTTTTTTATTACAAATATTAATTAGTTTTGATCGATCAAAAACACTTAATCCTTTAAATGGAAACACTTTTAGTTTGCTACATAATTTTAAAAAATTTGATTTTTTTGTTTTGATATTAATTAATATTTCAATTTTAAAAAATTTTTCTAATATATTTTCATATAAAATAAAAAAATAATTATTTTTAATTCTATTATAGATGACTTGAATAAATTCATTATTATTCAATTTAAAATTATTTTTTTTAAGAATTATTTTATTTTTATCTTTATTCCTAAACTTTAAAATATCTTGATAATTCAAATGATTAAACACATCATGTTTATAATCGAATTCACTAAACTGCATAGTATCAAAAGCTGGAACTAATTTATTGGTTGAAATTTCGAGATATTTAAAATTACCAAATTTTTTTATGAGATCATCTACTATAAGCCATCTGAAATATGTAGTTTGCAAATAATTATTCAGCCATGGTTCAAGTAGTATTTCCCAATCATCATTAGAGTAATTAATATTATGCAATGAGTTTAAGTTATTCTTTAACTGGGGTAATAAAATTTTTCTTAATATTAATACTTTCTTTTTTAATTTTTTTTGATTTTTATGCCAGAATTTTGAAATATAAAAATTTTTTTTATGTTTATAAATATTAAAGTAATTTTCGTTTAAGTTGTAGCTTAACAGTATATTTTTAAAGTGTTTACAATTTAGGTTTTTTTCTAGACCACTAAAATGAATAAATTTCATTAATTTTTACTGTTTTAATTTCTAGTATATGTTACAAGGAAATTATTTTAATATCCTACTTTATATATATAACTTAATGTTCAATCTATTAAATATATTAGATTTTAGAAAAAAAATATTTTTTTCATTTTTAATTTTATCATCTGTATTTGCTTCATTTCTTGAAATTTTAGGGTTAGGACTTTTAATACCTATAATATCAAGTTTACTAGATAACTCTTTTTATATTCAGGTAAATGATTACACCTCAAGATTTGGTTTGCCTCAATTTACAGAACAGAATTTTTTATCATTCTGTCTATTTGCATTGCCAATCGTATTTATTACAAAAAATTTATTTTTGTTTTTATTTCATAATTTTGAGGCAGCCTTTATTTTTAAAACTTTGCAAAATTTTTCTCTAAAGATTTATAGGATATTTTTATACCAAAAATATGATTTTTATTTAAATGAAAATTCATCAAATTTTTTTGTGAAACTTAATGGTGAATTTAAAATTCTTGAAAGGTATTTTATTTCTACAATCAATTTCATTACCGAGTCTATTATACTTGTTTTTTTAGTAAGTTTTTTAATATATTTTATAAAGGAAGAAATACTTTTAATTTTAATAATAATTTTGTTGTGCATCTTTTTATTCTATTTTTTCTTCTATAAAAAAATTAAAGAAATTGGTTTTTTAAGAAAAATATCTGAACAAAAAAAAACACAAAATATTTTAGAGACAGTCAGTGGAATAAAAGAAATAAAAATTTATGGAAAAGAAATTTTTTTTAGTTCAATTTTCAGTAAAATAAATAAAGATTTATTTAAAGCTTTTAAAAACTTTTATATTATTGAAAAAATACCAAAACTTTTTTTTGAAACTGCAGCTATATTGGCTTTAGTTACTGTAATATTTTTTTTAATAAAATCCAATGAAACAAGCTCTGTAATTATAAAAATAACAGTTATAAGTGGTACTTTGATTAGAATATTACCTACAATTAATAAACTAATACATTCTTACAATGCAAGAAAATATGGAATGTTTTCTGTTAAAGAAACTATTAAATTTTTAAATCGCCTTAAAATAAAAAAAGTAAATAAAAATGTAATAAAAAATTTTGAAAAAAAAATAGTTTTCTCAAAAGTTGACTTCAAATATCAAAATAATAATGAATTAATTTTTGAAAATTTAAATTTTAATATTTTTAAAAAAGATAAAATTTCAATTATGGGATTGAGTGGTTCAGGCAAAAGTACTTTTGTAGATATTATTTTAGGCTTTTTGAAGAGTAACAAAGGAAAAATAACAATTGATGGAAAGAATATCGAAAAATATACATATAATAATTTGATTGGTTATGTCCCACAATCAAACTATATTTTTGATACTTCTATTGAAAAAAATATTGCTCTTGAAGATGATGTAAAAAAAATTGATTTAAAGAAAATTAATAAATTAAAAAAGATATGTATTTTAGAAAATTCCCCAAAACTTAGAAATAATTTTAAGAAATTTCTTGGAGAAGGTGGAGCAAAAATATCTGGCGGTCAAAGACAAAGAATTGGAATTGCAAGAGCTTTATATTTTGATCCAAAAATTTTAATTCTTGATGAGTCTTTTAGTGCTATAGATTTAGAGACTTCAAAAAAAATTTTTAATAACATTGTTAAATATTATAAGGAAATTACAATTATTTTGATAACTCATAGCCTGGTACTGGCAAAAATGAATAAAAAGATTTATACACTTGATCAAAAAAAATTAATTAAAAAGATCATCAAAAAATAAAAATTCTTATAAAGAGAAAAAAAATTTAAAAAAAAGAACATATTTGACTAAAAAAATTTTAATAACTGGTGGCACAGGTTTTATTGGTTATCATTTGGCAAAGAAATGTTTAAAATTGGGTTGGGTTGTTACAAGTCTTTCATCAAAAAAACCAAAAAAAATAAGAAAATTGCATAAAGTCAAGTATCTCATCGCTGATATTTCAAAAATAAATAAATTAAAAAAGATAATTAAAGACAGGTATGATTATGTAGTCAATTTAGCTGGTTATGTTGATCATTCTAATAAAAATAAAACTATAAAAAGTCATTATATAGGATGCAAAAATATAGCTTCATTATTTATAAAATCCAAAATTCAAAAATTTATTCAAATTGGGTCTAGCATCGAATATGGAAAAATTAATTCACCACACAGTGAGAAAAAATACTCAAAAAGAAAAATTAATTCGTTTTATGGGGAGTCAAAATTATTAAGCTCAATTCATTTGATGAATTTATATAAAAAATATAATTTTCCAGTAATTATATTAAGATTGTATTTAGTTTATGGTCCAAATCAAGATCCTAATAGAGTAATTCCCTTTACAATTCTCAACTCGGTTTTCAAAAAAGAGTTTAATTGTTCAAATGGTAAACAATTTAGAGATTTTTTGTATATTGATGACTTGATTGAAGGAATCATAAGATCTTTAAATCAAAAAAATTTATTTGGTGAAATTATTAATATTGGCCAAGGTAAACCTATCATAATTCGTAAGTTAATTTTAAAAATTTCTAAAATGATTGGCACAGGAAAACCCAAATTTGGCAAAATTAAGCTTAGAAAAGATGAAATAATAAAATTGTATCCAAAAATAGATAAAATAAAAAAATTACTAAAATGGAAACCAAAAATAAATCTTGATGAAGGGTTACATAAAACAATAAATTACTATAAAAAAAATAAATTTGAATTTTTAAAATTTATTAAATGATTTCAAGAAATAATTATTTAGGCTTAATAGTATTTTTATTGCCATTATCTTTTATCATAGGATCAGCAGTCACAGAAACTTTTCTTTTTTTAAGTATTTTATTATTTGTTTTTATTAATAGAGAAAAAAATTTTTATATAGATATAAAAATAATATTTCTATTTACATTCGCTCTCTATGTATTTTTAAATTCTTATTTTCTTATCACTGATGAATATGGCAAAGATTTAAAATTATCATCTTACTTATATTTTAGATTTACATTATTCTCACTATCGATATTTTTTCTCTGCACATATTTAGATCAAGAAAAACATAAATTTTTTCATATCTTGTTTAGTTTTTTAATTTCAATTTTGTTATTTGATGCAATATTTCAATTTTTTTATGGAATTAATATTTTAGGATTTGTCGTTGATACAAGTGGAAGAGTTTCTAGTTTTTTTCAAGATGAGCTAATTTTAGGGAGTTTTCTTGTTAAATTATTACCAATCTTTATGTGGTCTTTATTTTTTTTTAAGATCAATTTAAAAAATAATTTTTTTTATTTAATAATCTTTTTTTCATTATATTTTATTTCAGTATATATTTCT
>MDSV01200400.1_pt1 | contig 23060 bp, 12 predicted proteins | sample 810851 | NCBI WGS metagenome assembly MDSV01 (sample SAMN05326640, study PRJNA326480) | marine metagenome | isolation source: seawater | place: Atlantic Ocean: North East | collected 2012 | reverse complement strand
TTCGCGACGACGACGTACACGTCGCCGAAAAACGCGACGGCGCCGTCCGGCGTCGTCTCCGCGCGCGCGTTCGCGTCCCGCGCGAAGCGCATCGCGTCCCCCGACGCCGTGGCGCCCCTCTCCTGCGCCGCCGCGGTGACCAGTGGGTGCGCCAGGAAGTTGGCGAAGTCCGCGGCGGTGAAGACGATCTCGGCGTCGCCGTGGGATGGCCGCCGGAGTTTGATGAGGCGCTCGGCGACGAGCGCGCCGGGATCCAACGCCGCCTCCCCGACGCTCATGCGCAGCGAGCGGCACGTCAGCTCCTTGCGCGAGCGCCAGTTCGTGCCCGTGATGTCCACGCGCGAGACCGTGCCGGCGAGCAGCGTGGCGGCGTTGGCGTCCACGGCGACGTCCACGGACCCGCACTCCACCAGGTAGCTCCGCAGCGCGAACGACGCCGCGCCCGACAGCAGGTCGCCGGAGGGATCAGGGGGGGCGAACGGGAAGAACGACGCCGTCGCGCGCGGGGACACGTTCCGAACGCCGCGACGAGGGCCCGACGCCGAGAAGGCCCGCGATCGCGGTCGCCGGGGGGCGGGACCGGGGCTGACGCCCGCGGCCTGCGCTGCGGCGGACGCCATGCGCGACGGCGAGTGGATAAACGGGGTGCCGTCTTTCGCACGTCGCGGCACCGGACGAGGTGGAAAACAGCCGACGGAATCCTCGGGACGCGCGATCCAGAGGTCTTCGCGCGCGACGCGATGCGCGCGGCGGCGCGTCGCGTCGCGCGATGCGTCCGCGAGGCGACCGCGGCGGCGTCGAGGCCCGCCTTTCAGCGCCAGCGCCTCCTCGCGCCGGCGTCGCCGCCGCGTTCTTCCCGAGCGCCCGTTCGCTGGCTCGCGTCGGCGGTGCCGCCTGACGGATTCGCGCGCCGCGGGAACGGCCGAGGCCGCGGCGACGGCGGGCAGACGCGCCGCGCGAGAGACGCGCGCGCGAGCAACCTCCACCTCCGCGACGTGCAGCGCGCGATCGTGGACGCGCCGGACGTCCAGACCATCTTAGACCTGTGCGACCCCGCGACGGTCGCGCGCTTCTCCTCGGTGAACGTCGCCACGGCGCTCTCGAAGATGGCGAAACGCGCGCCGATCCTCGCGCCGGGACCGTCGCCCGCGCGGGACGCCGGCGCGCGGCGCGCGGGCCCACGCCTCGGCGAGCACCCCGCGTTCGCGGCGTTGTGCGCTCGCGGCACGCACCTCATCTCGCGGAACGCGTTCGAGCACCGGCCGACGTGCAACGCCGCGCACGCGCTCGCCGCGCTGCAGCACCGAGGCCACGCGCGCGTCACGGCGCGCGGCGGCGACGCGCTCGACGCGCCGGCGAGCGCGCTGTGGCGCGCTCTGCGCGAGGCGATGCCCACCGTCGAAGGAGGAGACGAGGAGACGACGACGCGTCGAAACGACTGTTCACCGCGAGTGTCGGTCGTTCCCGTCGCTCGTCATAGTCATTCCGCGCGTCAGTCGACGATGTTTCTGTACGCGTGCGCGCTCGCGCGCGACCCGCCGAGCGCCGGCGTCCTGCGCGGGATCTGGCGCGAGCTCCGCGCGGACGAGTCGCGCGTCGGCCCGCACCACGTCTCGAACCTGGTGTGGGCGCTCGGCACGCTCGGCCTGGACCCCGGGCCGGAGGGCTGGGGGCTCGTGGACCGACGCGCGCCGGCGGCGTTCGCGAGCGGAAGCGGCGCGTTCAACGCGCAGAACGTCGCCAACACCTGGTGGGGCTTCGCCAAGCTGCGGCGCGCGCCGGCGCGGGAGACGGCGGCGGCGCTGTCGCGCGCGATCGTCGCCGTCGCCGACGCGTTCAAGCCGCAGGAGCTCGCGAACGCGATGTGGGCCCGGGCGCACCTCGCCGCTTCCTGCGGGCTGCCCGTCGAGCGCGAGGTGCGGCGCGCGTTCGACGCCGCCGTCGAGCGCGCGCTGAGGCTCGGCGCGCGCCCCGGAACGCCCGCCGGGTTCAAGTCGCGGGAGCTGTCGCAGGTTTTCTGGCACTACGCGTCCCTGAACGTCGCGCCGCGCGACGCGCTGTGGCGCGCGCTGGACGCCGCCGCGCACGCGCAGGCGCCGCTCGCGTCGCCCATGGACGTCTCGCTGACGCTGTGGGCGTGCGCGACGCTGGGGAAGGCGCCGTCGCCGCGCACCTGGGCGGCGACGGAGCGGCGGACGCGCGCGCTCGTCTCGAGCGGGCGCGTCGCGTCGGGACCGGGGAGACGAGAAAAAACGGCGGCGGATTTGCGATCCGCGCGAAGCTCCGGATCACGTAACCGTAACGACGGCGCGCGCGCCGGCCACGTCCTCGTCGAGTGGCAACAGGTCTCCAACCTCGTCTGGGCGTACGCCAAGCTGCGGACGATGCCGGACGCGGCGACTCTGGCGGCCATCCGCGCCGCCGCCGCGCGACTCGCGCTCGAGAAGCCGCTGGAGATGACGCCGCAGGACGCGAGCATGCTTCTCTGGGGGCACGCGACGCTGGGGACGCTGGTCGGGCCCTCCGACCGCGTCGATCGCGATCCCAGCCTCGCGGCGCTGTTCTCCGCCCTCGAGCGGCACGTCGACGCGTTCAAGCCGGATGAGCTGACCAACGCGCTGTGGTGCCTGGCCGTGGTCCGCGGCGTCGGCGGCGTCGGCGACTCCGGAGGCGGCGCGCGACGCGCGCGCGAAACTGTTTTTCCCGGCGAGGCGTACGCGCGGATGTGGCGCCGGCTGGCGACCATGGACGCCGGCGACTTCGCCACCGAGGACGGCGTGCTCATCGCGCACCACGCGGCGGTGACGCACAACGCGTTCTTAGCAGAGTCCGACGACATCGTCGAGCTGTTCCCGGAGGGCCTCCCCTCTATGCGGCCGAGCCTGGTCGCCGCCGCCCGAGCGGCGTGGCGCGCGCAAGGCGCGCGCCGCGCGCGCTCCGACGCCGACGTCACGCGCTCGCAGCGGCGCGTCGGGGCGCTTTTGCGGCGCGCGGGGATCGCGCACGCGTCCGAGTACGAGCTCGCGGGCGGGTTCGGCTTTTTCCCGGCGGCGCAGACGGTGGACTTCTTCCTTCCGGAGTCGCGCGTCGTCGTGGAGTACGACGGGCCGCACCACTTTTACGAGAGCGCGGCGGACCCGCGGCGCGAGCGCTTCTTCCGCGGCGCGTTCGAGTCTCGAGATTCGGCGAACGAAGACCCGGGCGTGACCCGCAACGTGAACACGCGTCTGCGCGACGCTCTGCTGGCCAAGAAAGACGTGCGCGCGGTGGTGACCGTCCCGTGGTGGGCGATGCGCGGCGTGAAACACGCGGACCAGCTCGAGTGGCTGGTCGAGAGAATCGAGTCGACGAAAAAGCGAAGCGTCTCGCCGGGGCCCGAGACCGCCGCGCGTCGGCCGACGCGCCTCGAGCTCATCTCGCGCTGGCTCGAGGCCTCGCCGGCGTCGTCGCGCGCGAAGCTCGAGCGCGCCGTCGCCGGGAAGGGCGACGACGCGCGGTGGGCGGCGGTGGTCGCCGCGGCGAGAAAGGACGCCACGAAGGTGCGCGCGAAGCTTCGCGGGGAGATCGTCGAGGCGGTCGAGAACGCGTCGGCGTAGAGTACGTCGGGTCCGCGGTAGATATTGAAACAAACACTACGCGTGACGTCTTCCACTACGCGCGAACCGACGTGGTTTTCTACGGGGAGCGTCGGCGTACGCCGCGCTGCGCGTCGGGAGCTCGGCTCCGGAAGTCCGGCTTCGCGGAGCTCAGGTCCTCACGCGTTCGAGAGACTCGACCGTCGCGGGCGCGCGCTCGTCTCGAAAACGAAAAAGCTCGTCTTTCCGCGAAACGAAGCGACGCGAAGCGACGGATCATCAGAGCGCCTCGGTGGAGTGGATCCACAGGTCAGGGTGCACGACGTCGAACAAGACCTCGTGCGAGGCGAGTGCCTGTGTGGCGCAGTTGGTCGTGTAGGGGTCGAAGGAAGTGACCTCGCAGTGCGTGTGCCCGCCGAACGCGTGCACGTACCCATCCGCGTCGGCGGCGGCGGCAAACCTGAAGCGCGCCGTGGGGAGCGGCGCCTTCTTGACCCAGGTGTCGTGCGCGGGGTAGTACTGCAGGGACGTGTGCGTCGCGGTCTGCGTCGCCGCGCCGTTGCCGCGGTGCGTCTCGCCGCCGATGACCACTATGGAGCCGTCGGGGAGCGCTGCCGCCGCCTTGTCGCCGACGGCGACGGGCATGGACGTCTTGTTGGTCCAGGCGGCGGCGCCGCCGGCGACGTCGAGCTCGAAGAGGTGTTCGGCGAAATTCAGGGGGTTGAAATTCCCGGAGGGGTCGTAGAAGCCGCCGATGGCGTAGCCCTTGCCGCCGGCGGCGGCGCAGGTGACGTCACCGCGCGCCTCTGGCAGCGAGGGCGCGGCGGCCCAGGCGGGAGAAGACGCTGACGTGTCCAGAACCTCGACGGAGTCGAGCGTGTTTAAGAAATCGGTGTACCCGCCGACGGCGTACAGCTTAGTGCCCACGGCGAACGCGCAGAGGTCCGAGCGGCCGGTGGCCAGATCGGGGCCAACGGTCCACTCATCTTCGACGGTGTCGTAAATGTACGTGGTGTGCGGTGTCTGGGTGTTGGCGGGGTCCGCGTCGCCGAAGGGATCGTCGACTTCGAGTCCGCCGACGACGTAAATCTTGGTACCGACGGCGGCGGCGCCGTAGCGCGTGCGTCCGACGGGCAACGCAGCCTTGGAGCTGTTGTAGTCGTCGATGACGGGATCGTACTCGCGAACGACAGTCATGCTGGCGCCGTTCACGTCCCAGCCGCCGATCAGGTAGATCTTTTCGTTGACGGTGACGGCGACAAAGTCGGACGACGGCGCGGGCAGAGCTTCTTTGGCGGCCCACGAACCCGTGCCCTCGTACAACGAGCGCGCGGAGGCGTAGCCGGCGAGGGGCGTGGCCTGACCGACGCGAATCACGACGGGCTGCGTCGCGACGTCATCTTCGGAATAGAAGCCGACGTACACCACGAGCGCGAGCGCGAGCGCGGAGAAGAGCGTGGCGAGAACCGCGGTGAAGGTGATGCTCTTGCGGAAGCACCCGCCTCCGGATTTGGAGCCCCGCGCGTCGCTGGGGAGACCGACGTCGAAGCCGGTGTGGTACGCGGACATGTTGATGTCCGGGCGAAGGTAAAAGGATGTTGTTGGTCGTTAAGTCAGGCTGCGCGTGTCACGCGATCTCGCCTGTGGGTCGGGGAGGGGAAGGGGCGGTCAGCGAGGCAGACGATGCGACGGTTGGGGTAGTTGAAAAGCGATCCTTTCAACACGCGGCGGCGAATGTGGCGGCGGTCGGAAGCCGCGCGATCCGGATCGCACGCGCACGCACCGAGTTCCCAGGGTCCCGCGATGAATCCACACTCCATAAAAAGGCGATGCGTCGAGGCAGTCGCCGTTACGTGCGGTGCGAGCGTGGTTTTGACGCCACCTCGTGGCCGCCGACGTTGGGTTTTCGCTTTTACGTGACGTGTCGACCGCCAAAAAAACCCAAAAAAAAAATCTGCATCGTGCGAGCAAGAAGGCGCGAGTGACCGTTGCGACGACCAGCCGAGATACCGTTCTTCGCCCGGCACTGCGAAGCGGCGCTTCGCGGCTTCATCATCCGCCGCTCGAACGCTGTTTCAAGCATCATGGGCGCGTGCGTGTCTTCGTCCCCGGCCACGAGCCCCGATGCGCTCGAGGGCTCGCGCGCGCCGACGAACACGCCCGAAGCAAAAAGCAGTGCTTCGCCGAAAAGCTCGGACGGGCTGACGGCCCGGACCCCCTCGACTTTGGTCGACCGGACCCCGCCCGCCGTGACCCCGCCCGCCGGAACACTTCTCGCCCCGCCCCGAGTCGACCGCCGCTCGACCCCCGGCACCGCTTTGGTGGCTCGCGTGCGCCAGCGCGCGGAAAGCCTCGAGCGCGAGGCTCAGTTCCAGTTCGAAACCGGCGACACGCCGGCCGAGGAGGGCGCGCCGACGCCCTTGCCGACGCCCTCGCCGACGCACTCGCCCCTCGACCGGCTCTACTCGTGCGGTCTCGCGTCGCCCGACCCGCTGAGCCCGCACCCGCTGAGCCCCGACCCCCCGAGCGAGACCGAAGGCGGCGTTTCGCGCGACGACGAGGAGGAGGCGCGGGAGGGTTCGGCGAACGACGCGAAAGAAAACGACGACGACGCGACGACGCGACGAGTCCGCGCGAAAGGCCGAACGCTCATCCGCGCGTCTACCCCCGAAGGCGAGCGCCTGGTGGTGTCTCAGAAGCTGAGACGCGTGTAGCCGCGCGTGCTGCGTCTAGAGAGCGCGTTTCACGCATTCACCCACCCGCCTATCGATCAGATACCGCCTATTCGACGCCGTCGACGCCGTCGCGCGCGTCGCGCGCCGTCGCGTTCGTCGCCGTCTCCGCTCCTCTCGCGCCGTCTCGGTCCTCCCTCTTCACCTCCTCCGCCACCGCCGCCTGCGCGCGCGCGACGTCCGCGTCGACGTGCCACCGCAGCGCGATCAAGATCGCGCCGCACACGAGCCAGCCGGAGACGGCGACGTTGAACGCGGCGACGCGCCCGTACGCGACGATCAAGCCGGCGACGATCGCGGGCCCGCCGCCCTTGCCTATGTCGTCCACCTGGCTGTAAAACGCGAACATCGTGCCGCGCGTCTCGGGGGGGTTGACGTTCAAAAGCACCGCGCGCACGTTCGGGGGCGTCACCGCGCACAAAACACCCCCGATCAGGCACGCGCAGTACAGAAACGCGTTCCCCGGGCCGTACGTGTCGACGTTAAGGAAAAAATACCCCGGGGCGCTCCCGAGCGCCGTCGTGACGCCCATCAGCGTCGCCACCGCTTTGCCCCCGCCGCGAGAACCGGCGCGGTTGTACACGCGCTGGCCGTACACGCCGCCGGCGACGGTGCCGACGACGGCGCCGAGCCCGAAGAGCGTCACGGCGAGCGTGCCCTCCTCCACCGCCAGACCCTTCTGCGCGTGCAGGTAGTCCACGAAGTACGCGTTGAGCATGCCCCAGGGGATGGTGCCCGGCAGGCCCTGCGCCAAGATGAGCGCGTTGCTCGGGACGCGAAGCTGACGCTTGAGCTTCGCGAGGTCGATCTTCCCGGCGTACGCATCGGGCACCGAAGGCGCCGGCGCCGCGTCGGCGCGTTTCGTCGTCGCGCGCGGAGCGTTTACAGAAAGTTCTGACTCGGACGGTTCAAGCGAACGCGACCCCGGATCGTCCCCGCGGCTCGTCCCGGGCTCGTCCGCGTCCGTCCGGCTGCGTGTCTCGCGCGCTCGCTCGCGCTGCTCGAGCACGGCCTTCTCCATGGCGCCCCGCTCCGGCTCGGCGACGAACGCGTACGTCGCCAGCGCCAACAAAATGGCGGGCGCCGCCGCGAGCACGAACGGCAGTCGCCACCCGAACGCGGGGCCGACGGTGCCCGCCATGATCTGCCCCATGGCGATGCCCGCGCCGGTCGCGACGGTGAGGAACGTCGCGACGTACGCGCGCTCGTTCGCGGGGAACAAGTCGCCGCATATGCTGAACAGCAGGGGCAAGCAGCCGCCGACGGCGACGCCCGTGAGCGCGCGCGCGGCGAAGAGCTGCCAGTACGTCTCGACCCAGTACGTGCCGAGGCACGGCCCTTCGCCGATGGCGACGACCACCGCGAGCAGACGCACGCGCGGGGTTTTGTCCGCGAGCCAGCCGATGAGGAGCGACGCGGGCGCGCCGACGATGAAGAACGCGAGCTGCAGGTACCCGCCCAGGTACAGGTCCTTCTCGCGGTCGTCCAGCCCGAACTCCTCCGCCACCGCCGAGAGGTTGGGCGAGAGCAGGTTCTGGTCCGCGTACAGGAACGCGCTCGTCAGGGTCAACAGCGCCACCGCGTACCATCGACGACGGTCGGTCGGGTCCGCCGAGCCCCGCGGGGTCGCCGCGATAAAGCGTGTCTCGAGGTCGTCCGACGGGCGCACGTCGCGGTCCGCGGCGTCGGGGGCGGCCGCCTCGACGTCGCTCAACAGGCTCACCTGAGACGCCGAACGCGAACGAGGCACGGCGGGAGACATCTCCATGAACCGCCCCCGTTCCGACCGTACCCGAGCTGTCCCGGCGCGTCCGGCGCCGACCTCAGCACCGACGCCGCGAAGCGACACGCGTCGACCGGGTGTGATGAGCCAGTGACGACGCGCGCGCGCGTGTGTCGAGGCGAGGCGTCGTCGGCCGCGTCGTCTCATCACACGACGTTTTCGTTTCGGCTATGGGGCGGTCGTCGCGATGGTCGATTTTTCGTCGTCCGAGAGGAGCCGTTTCGCACCGGGGCGCGTCGCCACTACGTCGCGCGCGCGCGGTCGCCTGGACGATGGGGCGCGCCCCTATGTGGTATCACGCCCGCGACGCGGCGCTCGCGCTGGTCCTCGCGCTCGCGTGCCTTTCGGGGGTCCGCGCTTTGTCCAGCGACGTGCTCGCGGTCGGCGATGTCTCGAAGGCCTCCGCGAACGTTCACACGCGCTTTCCCGTCGTCGGAAGGCCCCGAACGTTTCCCCGGCCGACGGTCACGGGCGCGGTGCGGCTGGGAGCCGTTCGAGAACGCGCGTTCCCGTCGCGCGCGGACACCGCCGGGGTTTCCGGTACCGACGCGGCGGCGTTCGCGGTGGACGCGGGCGGGCCGGCGGGGCGCGAGGACGTCCGCGGCGGGGCGGAGGCGGTCGTCGAGGATGTCGAGCGTGCCGAGGAGGATGCCGGCGACGCGGACGCGCCCGCGAAGACTGTCTGTCTGACGCCTCGGGGTCTCGATACCGCGGCGCTCGATCCCGCCTCCACGACCGCGACGATGGTCTCCGCGCTCGTGGCGGCGCTCGCGGTGTCGGCGTCCGCAGCGCTCGCGCTCTTCGCCGCCGCCGCGGGCGCCGCGTCGTCCGCATCTCTGTGTCTCGGCGGCGTCGCGACGCGTTTTCGGACGCTGGCGCTTTCGTCCGCTCGAACCTCGTCTCGCGCGGATCCCGCTGCGGGCGCGGATCGACCCGCGACGACCGCGTACGCGCGAACGCTGCGGTCGCGCGCGTCGCGCGCTCCGCCGCGCCGAGCGTCCGACGACGACGCGTCGCCTCCGGTCGGGCGCCGCGCTTCGCGTCGCGCGACGAACCCTTCGAGGGAAGACGCCTCGCCGACGACGCGTAGACGCGCGCGTGTGCGACGCGCGACTCGAGCTCGGGATCTCGAGACGCTCGACCGGAACGGTCTCGGAGCGGGCGCGGTCACGGATCGCGAGGCGGACGACGGATCGAGTCTCGGAGACTCGTCTCCGAAAGTTTTTCCGCCGGCGAAGACCCCTCCTCCGCGCCGATCGACGCGGCTGCGAAAGGCGGCGCGCGCTTCGCCCACCTCACACTTCGATCGCGTCGAACTCGGCGACACGAGCGGCTCCAGCGCGGCCGAGAGCCCGACGTTCGATTCCGAGGAGGAACGCGAGGAGAGACCCTGGCGTGAGCAGATGACTGAGATTTTCAGAGCGCTCGGAAGATAGCCGTTTTTTTATCGCGCTGAAAAAACGTCCCTTTCGATCGACCGGTCGTCCGTCTCGACTCCGCGCGTGTCGACCGGTCGAGAAATCGGTGAAATGCCCGAAAAAGCGAAAATCGTTTCGCGTTCGACGCGTTCAAAAACGAGACAACAACGGGCGCCGAGAAACGCGCTGGCTCGGCCGCGTCTCAGGCACAGCCGTCCGCGCACGCGGAGGCGAGGTACGCGCGTCGACGTCCGCGCATCGCGCCGCGCGTCGAACGCGTCGAGAGGCGAAGCGCGCGCGTTCCCTTCGTCTCGCGCGGAGGTGACCCCCGGGGTGACCGAGGCGACCGAGGGATTTGAACGCGGACGATGGCGTCAACGACCGCGAACCGCGTCGTGTACCGCTCGCCCGATGCGCTGCAGAATCTGCGCGTGAAGGTGTCGCTGACGCGCGTCAGCGGCCCGCGCGCGGATCGCGCGGCTGAGCTCGAGGCGAAACTCGCTCGCGAACGAGGCGAGGCGCAGCAGCGCGCGTACGAGTCGGAGCGCCACGCCGCGACGATGGGCACCATCTTCAAGGAGGACTCGCCCGAGCGACGTCCGCCGGATGACCGCGCCTCCGACCGGGCGGCCGCGCAGCAGGCGGCGGCTGCCGCCGCCACCGCGTTCGCGCCCCCGCCGCGGGCTGCGCCGATTTCGGCGCCGGACGTCCCGCCCCCCGCCTCCGACGAGATCGTGGACGGAGGGGACGACGTCGGCGCCGACGCGGCGACGCGCGATCGTGCGCCGCAAATCAACAGCCGGCGCGCGCGGTCTCGGAGTTCGCTCGTGCGCGGCGACGCGAACGCGGCGCCGGCGCCGTCGACGTCGACGTTCGACCCCTACGGCGCGCCCGCGCCTGTTCCCGCGCCTGCGCCTGCGCCCGCGCCTCCTTCGGGCGGGCCGGTCACCGAGTCCGCCGCCGCCGCGCCCGCGCTGCGGCCCCCGGCGGCGGAGTCGGAGTTTCCGCACTTCGAGCGCGTGGTGGCGTGGCAGGAGAAGATCTTTTCCCGCGCGGAGGCGACGGCGCGCGCGAAGTCGTCGACGGGCGCCGAGACGGAGCTGGACCGCAAGTACGACGAGATGGTGCGTGACGGTGGCTTGACTGGGGAGACGATCTACACGTACGTCGCCGCGGACCGGTTCGCGGACGACCGCGACGCCGAGAAGACGGTGACCACTTCCGCCGCCGAGAGGGTCAACGGCCTTTTCCGCGCCGTGTTCGGGAGCCCCGCGGCGCGGGTGGTTGCCGCCAACGCGCGCGGCGCAGACGGCACGTCCAAGCGCACGGAGCTCGCGCGCGGCCGCAGACGCCGAGGCGGCGCGCTGCCCGTGACGTTCGTGATCTGCGCGGACTGCGGCCCGCTCGAGCTCCCGCCGGACCACCCCGCGATGACCGCGCCCGATGACGACGCGCCGGCGCGCCGGCGCGAGGGCGAGGAGATCCTGATGACCATCGAGGCGTTCCCCGACGGCTCCGTGGCGCTCTCGCCCGACTTTTGCCGGGAGAGCGACGGGGAGATGTACCGCATCGAGCGGCGGGACGGGAGCGTCTGGGAGTACGGCGTCACGAACGCCTCGACCAGAGACGAGACGCCGCTGGAGAAGAGACAAAAAGACATCGCGCCGACGGCGTCGATGCGCGCCGCGGAAATCGTGCGCCGCCGCCGCGCCGGGCCCGGCGCGTTCGTCCCGCCCCCCGCGGACGCCGCGGAGCGCCTGGTGGTCATGGGCGAGATCGTCTCCGGCCGCGGCTTCGAGCACGACCGCCTGTACTGCGAGTGGGTGCTGGACTACGACGAGGCGCTCTGGGCGGTGGAGGCGCCGGCGGATGGCGACGGGAACGCGCTCGAGCCCGTCGTCGCCGGCGCGACGCAAATCTCCAAAACCACAGTGTACCCCGCCGCGGGCGACGGCGAGGGCGACGGCTTCTTCTCCTCCGAGCGCAGGGTCGCGCACTGGTCCGCGCCCATCGAGCTCAGCATGGTGGCGAGGCGCCCGCCCGCGCCGCGCGAGTACCCGCGCGTGCTCTTCCAGGTGAGCTCCTACGACGCGTGGGACCGGTACCGCCCGGAGGGCTACGGCGCGTTCAGCCTGCGCCCGAGCGGAGGCGCGTCGTTCGCGCGCGAGGTGCGGACCTGGCGCGCGGGCGGGACCATCGCGGACCGCGTCGCCACGCACTACGTCGGCGGCGCGCCCGAAATAGGCAACCTGGCGTACGTCGCGAGCGGCTCCAAGCCGACCGGCGCCGAAGACGGAGTCGGCGCGGGCGCGAGCCCGGAGGAAAAGGTGCACTCGCGGCTGGGTTTCGTCGCCGACGCCGGCGGGTCCGTCGCCGTGCGCGCGCACGTCTGCACGCAGAGGCCCAAGGCGCTCTCCGCGGGCGCCAGGAAGGGCGTCAGCGCGCTGCGCGGCGTGCTCGCGAAGGGCAAGGGGGGGGGTGTGCTCGGTGGGCCTTTCGGTCCCGGTACCAGGGAGGCGCTCGACGTGGACGACGACGCCGAGAATGCCGCGCCCGGGAACGGATCGGCGCGCGGCGACGTCGACTCGGCGGACCAGACGGAGGATGTCATCGCGCGCGCGCGCGCGCGCATCGCGGAGGCGAGGGCGCAGGGGCGACTCGACCCGGACGTCTCCGCGAGGGCCACTCTGCTGGCGAGAGGCGCCGGCGCTCCGCCCGCGCCGGCGCCGAGAGGTACGTCGTCGGCGGACTCGACTTCAGCGCCGGCGCCGCGCGCGTCGTCGGCGGCGTCGCGCTCCGAAACCGCCGGGTCGACGCCGTCGGCGACGACGCCGCCCTCGCGCGACGCGTGAGCCTCACGCGCGACGGACGCGCGCCCGTCTGTACATACGGCACGCTTTTAGCGTCGCGCGCGCGCGCGCGGATGATGTGTGCGTGAATCTCTTTTCATCACTATACGCGATGACACGTCGACGTGCGCGGTATCGTTTTAGTGAAAAATCTTTCAAGCGGACGCGCGCGCTTCTTCTCTCATCGGCACGCGCCCGTCCGGAACGCGAAGTACGCGGCGTACGCGTCGTTTTCGGCGCCGACGTAGCGCGCCATCTCCACCTTGTTCATGGTCCGCCCCAGGTCCGCCTGCACGCGCCTGAGCAGCTCCACGCGGTCGCGCATCGCCACAGACAGCGTGCTGGCGAACGCGTCCGACGACGACGCCGCGCGCAGGTCGCGCGAGAGCGCGCTGAACCAGTAAAACGCGTCCGCGCCCAGCGCGTCGTACGCCGCCAGCACCTGCGGCTCGAGCGGGTCGTGCCCCGCGCCCGCGCCCAGATCGGCGCTCGCCTCCGCCTCGCGATCCCGCGCCGCCAGCAGCGCGCGCGCCGCCCGGGCTGACGCCGCGGCCCCGCTCGCGGCGCGCGCCGACTCGTCGTCCATGCTGTGGCACCGGTAAAAGTCGCGGCTCACCGCGGCGAGCTGCGCGGACATCTCGCGGTACCCCTCCGCCTGCTTGCTGAACGAGCCGACGACGCGGTCGAGCGCCGAGCCGCCCCCCGGCGCCGCCGCCGCCGCGGGCTTCGAGAGCGACGCCGTGCGCGCCACCGCCTCCACCGGGTCGCGGTAGAGCGCGGCGACGGAGAAGTCGACGCCGTTCGCCTCCGCCGCCGCCGCCATCGCGCGCACCTCGGGGAACACCGGATCCGCTGCGCTGCTCTGCGGCGTCGGGTACGCCGCCGCCGCGGGCTTCGGGCCGAGCAGCGCGTTGAGCTCGATCACGACGGGCGCGCGCTTTTCCGTTTCGTCAGCCTTCAGCCCGAGCGCGGCGAGCGCCGTCTCGTCCCGCGCCAACGACCGCATCTCCCGGAAGAACCCCTGGAGCTGGTTCATGTCGCGCCGCGCGCACAGCGCGTGGTCGGCGTGCGCGTCGCACAGGGAAACCGTGTCGGTGTCCGCGCCCAGCCGCGACGCCGCGACGGGCAGGGGGCTCAGCCGGAGCTTGTAGTGTCCGCCGCCCTCGACGCCCATCGCGAAGCGCGCCTTGACCACGTCCGAGAAGGCGCGCTTCTCGACGCGCGCGCGCGCGCCGAGCGACGCCTCGGCGGCGGCGGTGAGCACGCCGTCCTCGCCGTGGCCGTCGTCCACGCAGCCGTTGACCAAAAAGCCCTTGCCCTGCAGGCGCCCGGCGCGCTTGCGGTAGTAGTTGGCGAAGTCGGAGAAGGAGGAGAACTTCGAGCGGAGCATCGGTCCGGGGTTGCGCGACAGCAGGAACAGGTCCGCCACCGCGTACACCATGCACTCCTCCTCGCGAGCTCTGTTGTAGCCGTAGTTGCAATACTCGGGGCGGGACAGCGCGTACACCTTGTTGTTGGGCAGGCGCGAGCGGAGCGCGGCGACGTCTTCGGGCTTGTCGGCGGCGACGAACACCGAGACGCCGCGCGAAACCGCGTCCGGGGCGCGCTTGGTGAGCACGTTCACGAACGAGTCCACCGTGCACTGCTGGCGGTAGGAGTCCACCAGCGCCACCTCCGCGGCGGCCTCGCCGTCCAGTTTCAGATCCTTGCTCAGCTTGGCGTCCTCGCCGGCGCGGATGTGCATGGAGACGACTTGGTCGTCGCTCTTGTCCGCGAGCGGCACCGTGCGCATCATCGCCGAAACCTTGGGCGAGGGCTCGAAGTACACCATGTACGAGCCGACGAAGTTGTACTCGCTGGGGGTGAGCTGGAGCTCGGCGTGCGAGGACTTGATGTACGCGGCGCCCTTCCAGTTGGCCCACGCGTCGGGCGCGGTCTCGATGGAGACGCGCTGCTTGCCCCAGTCGGTGGTGGCGTCGTGGACCAGGGAGAAGGCGGGCGGCGGGCCCTCAAACGCCTCGCCCCTCGACTGCTTCGTGAGCTTCTCGTGCTCGGCGGCGAGAAAGTTGTACGGCAGGGTCTCGAGGATGAACGACCCGCGCAGGAACGAGGGCGTCAGCATGCTCTGCACGGGTGCCTCGAGCGATTCGTCGCGCTCCCAGACGATGATGAGCTTGCGGTTGCGCTCGCGAGCCAAACACTTGCCCGCGGCGAGCGCGCGCATGCGGTTCCCGAGACCGTTCACGGCGTGGATCACCAGGAACGACGTGGGATGCGCCTGGATGGCAGCCTTGAACGACTCGGGAGTCATGATGTACCCGAGCTGCTTGGCCTGCTCCCAGGTGAGATGCGCGGAATGCTTGTCCACGTCGGACTCGAACGGAATCGTCGGGTCCACGGGATCGTACAACCCGGGATGGTTCCCTCGGTTGTCGTTGGGGTTGAGCCCGCTTCCCCACTTCACCACCTGGTCCCACTGTTTTAACATCGTGTTCGGATAGCGCTCGTCCTCGCCGATCGCGGCGACGCCGGAGTCGCCGTTCACGCCCTGCTGGACGTACGCGGCCCACTTGTCGTTGCCGAGGGAGGGAAAGGCGGAGGGCGCCGAGACGAACGCGGAGCCGGGGCGCCACGACATGGAGTCCGCCATGCCGACGCCCGCGGCGGCGCCGAGCGCCGAGCGCACGCCCTCGACGCCGACGCCGCCGACGGCGACAGTGCCGACGACGGCGGTCACGCCGGCGAGCATCCACGCCCTTGTCCTCTTGGACGCGCCGAACGCCTTGCTTTCCCCGGCGGGCACATCCAGGTCCACGACGTGCGAGTCGATGCCGCGACGGACGCCGTGGAGCAGCGGCGAGGTCTCCGAACGAGCCATCACGGGGCGCGAGTCGCGTGGAGCGAGTCTCGAAGTCGTCTGTCGTGCGCAGCGGATCGCAGAGGGGCGAGGCACGCGCGACGGCGAGGCACGCGCTCGAACGCGGCTCGGAAGTGCTCGTCCGCGCAGCTACACTACCGTCTAATAGTCGTGGCGCAAGGTAACACCCAAACAAAATGTTGGGAAAAACGTTGAGAAACAGACCCCCGAATGCCCGTTCATTTTCGTTGGCGCGCGCACGTCGCAGTTTGTTTTGCCAGTCGCAACACGACGGGGTGGTGGTTTCACCTTTTTTTTCGACGAAACCACGACGGCTCATCTCGGGGCTTCCCACAACCGGGGTCGCGCACAGCGCGCGAGCCCGTGACCATGCCGGTCGCCGCACCCGGGCGATGGGTCAAGGGCGAAGCGAAATCCCTTCTCGGCGGGACCCGACCGCGGACCCCCGCGCCCGGCGAGTCCGCTCGCCCCGCTGAAAACGCCAAAGGCGCAGAGTACCGCTCCACACCCCCCATCGCGCGACACGAAGGCGACCGCCGCGGGTCTCCTTGGTTCTCCTGGCGCGCGATCGCCGTGGGGTGCGTCCTCGGTGCGCTCGTGGTCCTGGCCGTGTTCCGCGCGTTCCCGAGCGTCGCCGCCGCCGTCGTGCCCACGCCCGGGTCCGCGGTCTCGGCTTCGTGGCAGACGAGCCAGGCTGAGCCGTCGTCTTCGCGCGCGGCGGAACCGTCCGCGAAGCCCGCGAAGCCCCGGACGACCGAATCGTTCGCGGATATCGTGCGCGCGCACCACGCCAAGCGTCTCGGCGACTTGGAGGCATCGTCCGGACGTCTCCGTGCCTCGAGTGACTCGAAGCCGGGAGCGCGCGCCGACGCGGACGCGCCGCTCGGTCTGAGGAAGGTCTCGGCGGAAACGGGGGGGCCTCCTCGAGAGGACGATTCACGCGCGGGCGAGCATCATCATCATCGCGTTCGGCGCGAGCGCGCGGCGAAGCGCCCTTCGTCCGCGAGCGACACGCAGCGGCTTCACGAACAAAACGCGGCCCCGAGGCGAGCCGCCGCGGTCGAGCCGAAGAGACACGCGGCGCGTCGCGAGACGCGCCCGAGTTCGAAACCGCATTCGAAGAAGTACCGCTCCGCCGCGCTCGGGGACGCGGAGCAGAGCGAAGCCGCCGCGAGCGCCGGCGGCGCGTGGCGCAGCGGGCTCGCGAAAGACGCGCGTCCCGCGTTCATGACGACGGTTCCTACCGCGAAGCCGGCAGCGCTTCTCGGCGCCGTGGCCACCGCGGAGGCGGCGTCCCGCGGCGAGGCGTCCGGAGCGGACGTGGGCGACGCGCTGGTGGATGACGTACGGAACTCGGCGGCGTCCGCGCTCAGGTTCGAGGCCCGGCTGGGGCGCGAGGCGCGCGAGACGCGGCGGGACGTCGAGGGCGAGGCGTTCCTCGCGCAGAGGAGAGCCGAGGCGCAGTCGGTGGACCCCGCGGGCGACGCGCTCGCGCAGGCTCGCGAGGGAGTCGCGCGAATGCGCGAGGTGCGCGAGGGGATCCTCGCGGCGGGCACCGAACGGGGTCGCGCGGCGCGCTCCGACATCGCACGCGGCGACCCGGAGTCCAGCGCGGAGGCGGTGGCGAACGATCCGCTCGTGCAGAGCGTCTTCGGGTTGAGCATGGACGCGTAGTTTCGTTTTCACCGCTTTCGAGCCGGAACTTCAAGCGAAAACGCCGACGCGTTCGAACGCGTCTCGTCGCGTCTCGACCTTTTTCGAGATTCGAACGCCGTCGCTCTTCCTCCTTCTCCTCCGCGGGGTCGCGAAGTCGCCGCGCGCGCGTCGCGGCTCCCCGTCGCGTGTCTCGCGCTCCGTCGTCGCCGCGCCCGTCGCGCCTGCCTTCACATCACCCTCCCCGCGTATTTCGCCCTCGGGTACTTCGCCAGCAGCCCTTCCCACTGCACGAAGAGCGCGTCGGCGATCCGGAGGCGGTACAAGATCTCGCCGGTGAGCGAGAGCCGGCGGACTCTGCACACCGACTCGACGTACACGACGGCGGATGCGTTCGCGCGCCGTCCGAGCACCCGCGACGCGAACGCGGCGAGGCATATCGGCAAACACGTGCCGGGTCCGTTCGTCACCACCACGTCCGGTGCTTCCCGCCAAACTAAACCCACCGCGTGTATCGTCGCGCGCGCCGTCGTGAACGCGCTGGTGACGAAACTCTGGCCAACCTCGCGGCTTCGCGGGACGCGGACGAGCGCGTGATCGCTCAGCAGCTCCAGCGCGGCGTCGTCCACGGTCTCGTCCTGCGCGAGCCTCGCCCCGATCGCCGCCTCGTGCGCGTCCACCTTCGCCGCGCTGGTGGTGTCCGTGTCCGCGAGCACGTACGCGCGGGGGGCGTAGCGCGAGGGGGGGAGCGCGCGGAGCAACGCGAACATCTCCGCGGTGTGCCCGCCGCTCCCGAGCACCACCAGCGTGCGAAGCGGCGGGCCGTCCGCCGGTCGGCGCGGGGGCGGGGTCAGCGCCACGACCACGACGCGCAGCGCCAGGTTCGCGACGACGAGAGCCAGCGCGAGCCACACGAGCGCGAGCGCATCGCCACCGACCGCCGGTGGCATGGCGCGCGACGCAGTGACGCCTTCGCGCGTTGTTGTTCGTTTTTTGCATACAACACGAAACTCAGCTACGGACGCGGTCGGTCCGCGATGACCGCCCTCGTCGCCGCATACGATACCAGCCCAGCGGCGCGGCGCACGAGGTCGAACGGGAACCCCTCAAGCAGCCTCGCGCCGTTCCACCGCTCCTCGACGCGCGCGATTTTCCCGACGTCCGCCGCCGACGGCTCGGCCGCTGTCCCGTCGACGTCGCCGACTTTTCTCTTCGGCACCAGGTCCACCACCACCTCGCTCCGCACGGTCACCCCCTCCGGACCCGACAGCGGCAGCAGGTACCGCGTCGCCGTGCGCACGACATATCGATCGTGCCCGATGCGCTCGACGGTGGACGCCTCCGCGGCCGCCGGCGAGAACGCCTGCACGGCTCGGAACGCCTCGCGCACTTCGTCGATGCCCTCCACGAGCGCGGCGGGATCTTCGAACGCCACCGACGACGACACCGCGCTCGCGTCCACCCCGCCCCTGAGATACATGCGCTCCACCTGCTTCAGCACGAACGGCGCGGAAGAGCACGTCTGGCACTTAGCGTTCTTCTTCCAGCTCGCGGGGGTCTCCGCGTCGTCCTCGCCGCGTCTCCGCGCGAGCTCGCGTGCCTCCTCCGCGGCGGACACGGGCGCGCCGAACACGCCCTGGCCGACGGAGCACGCCTCCACCGCGCTGAGCCCGATGAGCGTGCGCGCGAGCGCGCCCGCGATCGTGGACGTCGCGTGCGCGGTGGTCATCGCGACGACGCTCCCGCGCGCGCCGAGGAAGTGGACTCGCAGCGGGCGCCGCGTCCGAACGAGACGCTGGTGAATGCTTTCGAACGAACACGAGTTGGAAATCTGTGCGCTCTCTCGTCTCTGGTTGCCTTGACATAATAATCGGTATCGCCGCGAGACGCGTCGAACGCTCCGTGGACGCGAGAACTACGCGACGACGCGGAATCGCGACGCGAGAACGACGCTTCGAATCAAAACCCGAAGCCCGACGAACCCGAAGGAGGCACGTTCTCGGCGCCCTCCGTCCCGCGTCCTCCGAGACGCGTCGGTTTGGGGTCCGACGTCGCGTCGCGCGCGTCGGGCGCGAGACTCTTTTTCGCGAAAACGGGTCCGTCCCCCGGCTCCGAGGCTCCCGTCGCGCGCGCTTCGCGCGGGCGCTTCTCCGACCGTCCAGGCGCTTCTCCGATCGCGTCCGGAAGCAGATCGCCGCTCGCGTCCTTTTCCTCGCCCGCGATTGCGAGCAGCGACGCGACGATGCGCGGCACGACGCGCGCGCGCCACGCCGGCCACCGCCGCGCCGACTCCGAGACCATCTCGTCCGTCTCGAGAAACGCGCGGAGGCGCGCGCCGCCGTCGGCGGCGGCACTCGCCGCGAGCTCGGCGAGCGACGCCGCGCGAGCACCCGCGTGCTCGCGCCCGTCGGGCCGGACGAGCGTCGTGGTCCGCGCCAGCGCGATCGCCGCGTGCTCGCCCAGCCCGTCGACGCGCGCGCGCAGCTCGAAGACGAGCGACTCCAGCTCAGATCCCGCGGCGCGTTCGGGCGGCGCGTCGCCCGAGACGCACGCCGCGATTTCCCGTTTGGTGTATTTCGCGGCGAGCGCGCGCACGGTGACGGGGTCGGAGAACCCGAAGAACAGCGGCCCGCTGATGCGCGTTCGCGTCTTGATGCTCTCGCACACCGCGGTCCACGGCTTGGTGGGCGACGGACCCGCGAACGTGCGGTTCGTTCGTTCGTTGGTGACCCGGAACACGGGGCCGACCTCGCCCGCCTCGATGGTCATCCGCCACGGCTGGCCGAAGTGGTGCTTGGTGGCGACGTACCCCACCGGGTACGCGTGGTGGAACAAACAGCCGGGGCTGGACCAGTACCGCCCCGCGAACGCGCCGCGGTGCACGTCCCCGAGCGCGTGCACGGTGACGCCGATCGACCGCAGCGTGAACGGCGCGGCGATTTCCGAGCCGGGGAAAGAAGCGGGGTCCGGAAACGCCAAGCCCCGACGTCTGTCGCGACGGTCTGCGTCCGAAGCGCGCTCGGCGTACGACACCACGCGCGCGGGAGTCGCGGTGGGCTCGCCCGAGACGTCAATGCCGCGTAGACGGCGGGACGCGCGGGCCGGCGCCGCGGGCTCGCGCGCGCGCTTACCCGCGGACGAGGCCTTGCCTACCTTGCGGGGCTTGGGGCGCGCGCCCAACGCCAGGCCCGCGCCGGGGGCATCCAGGTACTCCGCCTCGGATTCGCCGAGGCCGCCGACGCGCAGCGCGCCTCCCTCGGCCAAACCGAGCGCACGCATGCGTTCCCTGTTGGCCTCGATGCGCGCCGCGCGCTCAGCCTCGTACGCGTTCATCTCTTCCGGCATGTGCGTGCCCGCGGGCGCGGGGCGTGCGCCGCGCGCGAAAGGGAGGTGGCGACAGCTGAGGACTCCGTCGTGGTTTTGAATCTCCCAGAAACGGCCACGCACTCTAATCCCACACGTATACGCAATCAGTCGCACGTTCCGGTAAATGACGAGCGAACAACAGGTGCATTATTGAAGTTTTACAAGTTGTTTGGCAGACGCGCCGCCGCGATATTTGTCGCGCGGCCCGCACTCTTCAGACACACAGGCCGCGAGCAGCGCACGCGTCGAGGCGGTCCCTGACCGTACGCGCGCACCCGAACGACCCGCCGCTCATCCGCTCGAGCCCCCGGCGTCTCGAGCCTCGAAGAGCCTCCGTCGCGCGTTCGCGAAACGCGTGAGGTTTTCGTGCCGGGTTTCAAATCCGCGTCAGACGTTCGCGATGTCCGCCGAGGACGTGGACCGCGAGGCGAAGCGCCTCCGCCGCGAGAGCTTCGGCCCGTACGGCGACCCGCATAAGAAATACCTGTACTACTGCCCGCAGATGAAGGAGCTGGCGAAGGCGATCGCGGCGGAGCCTTCGCACCTGGACATCCAGACGCGCGAGATCTCCTGGAAAAAGTTCCCCGACGGGTTCCCCAACCTGTTCGTGGAGGGCGCCGAGAGCATCCGCGGGAAGCACGTCGCTTTCCTGGCGTCGTTTAACAACCCGGAGACCATCTTCGAGCAAATCTCGGTGATTTACTCGCTGCCCAAGATGTTCATCGCGTCGTTCACGCTCATCCTGCCCTTCTTCCCCACCGGCACCGCCGAGCGCGTGGATCGCGAAGGCGAGATCCCCACCGCCGTCACCCTGGCGCGCATCTTGAGCCACATCCCCTTGAGCCGCGGCGGCCCCACGGGCATGATCACGTTCGACATTCACGCGCTCCAAGAGCGGTTCTACTTCGGTGACAACATCACGCCGTGCTTCGAGACGGGCATTCCCCTCCTGCTCGAGCGGCTGAAACTTCTGCCGGATGCCGACGACGTCGTCATCGCGTACCCGGACGAGGGCGCCATGAAGCGCTTCCACACCTTCTTCGAAGACTACCACGAGGTGGTGTGCACGAAGGTGCGCAAGGGCGCGGAGAGGCTGGTGACGCTGAAAGAAGGCGAGCCCGAGGGGAAGCACGTGGTCATCGTGGACGACCTGGTGCAGTCCGGAGGCACGCTCATCGAGTGCGGGAAGGTTCTCGTCGAGAAGGGTGCCAAAAAAATCAGCGCGTTTTGCACGCACGGCGTCTTTCCCAACGACAAGCACGAGCGGTTCACGTCCTCGGACATGTTCGAGAACTTCTGGATCACGGACTCGTGCCCGCAGACGGTCGCGCGCGTGGATGGGAAGAAACCGTTCAAGATCCTGTCGCTGGCGGGGCGCATCGCGCAGGCGCTCGAGTTTTAACGACGTCGCCGCGGGAACGCGCACGGGAGCGACGGCGACGCGATAGTCTATCTAAAAATACAGTAGTATGTATGGTACGCGTTCGTTCAGGCTACCATAGGCACGTGGTTCAGGACATCTCCAGCGTGGTGAGCATGGACGTGCCGTCGACGCACCCGGCGAGCACGGCGCTCCGGGTCGGGTGCCAGTCCACGCACCGCGCCGCCGCGCCGCGCCCCGGAAGAGACACCGCCCGGCCGCCGTTTTCGGCTCCGCGCGTTCCCTCGAACACCGCCACGGCGCCGTTGGCGATCGCGGACGTGAGCGCCGCGCCTCGTCCGCGCGGGTCGAGCGCCAACCGCGTCCGCGTGTCGACGCCGCACGCGTCGCGCACGTCCACCGCGCGTATCGGTCCGCGCGCGGACGCCGCGCGCAGACTCCACTCGGCGACGACGCCGTCCGTCCCGACGCCGAACACGCGCGTCTCGCCGCCGTCCGAGGCGAAGGCGACGCTCGTCGCGGCGTGCCCTCTCGGGTGCGCGCGCCACTTGCAGACCAGCTTTCCGGCGGCGACGTCGAACACGCGGATCTCGCCGTCCGCGCCCGCCGCCGCCAGCGTCCGCCCGCTCGCGTCGAACGCCAGCTCGTGCGCGCACGGCGCCGCCGAGCCGAGAGGCAGGGAAGACACGCAGGTCAACGCGCGCGCGTCCCACGTCTCGACGCGCCCGAGAGGCGACCGTCTACGCGTCTTCGTCGTCGAGCGAAGACTCGGCTTCGCCCAGGGGTCCCGCGTCGCGGCGCTCCGCGCGATCCAGCGCCCGCACGGCGAGCACCGCAGGTCCTCGCAGTGCGGGAACGACTCGTCCCCCGCCGCGTCGGCGACGACGGCGCGTTCGTCGACGTCCCATACGCGAACGGACGCGTCGCGCGTTCCGACGTACAACACGCCGCCGACGCCTTCGCGCGCGTTCGTCTTGACCGCGTCGACGTCCCACGCCAACGCGCCGACGGCGTTCTCGCCGACGTGCAGCGACGCGAGGACGGCGGAGCTTTTGTCGTCGCCGCGCGCAAACGCCTCGCCGTCGTCGGAACGGTCAGAAACGTCGTCGCGCGCCGCGACGGACCAGACGCGGACCGCGCCGTCGTCGCCGGCGCCGGCGGCGAGCGCGCCGCCGGGGGCGAAGCGCGCGTGCGCCACCGGCCTCGGCGCGTGGAGCGAGAACGCGACTTGACGCGTGAACGCGAGGGTCGTTCCGACCGCGGCGTCGGACGCGGTGCGCGACGGCGACCCAGACGGTCCGCTGTCCTCGCCGCCGCTCGCGCTCGGCGGCGCGGCGTCGCGCGACGACGGGAGCTCCGCGAGCGCCGGCTCCGCGAGCTTTGTTTTCGCCAACGAAGACGAAGACGAAGACGAAGACGAAGACG
>MDSV01177471.1_pt1 | contig 23062 bp, 31 predicted proteins | sample 810851 | NCBI WGS metagenome assembly MDSV01 (sample SAMN05326640, study PRJNA326480) | marine metagenome | isolation source: seawater | place: Atlantic Ocean: North East | collected 2012 | reverse complement strand
TGTACATTTTTTTTTATGATACCATAAACTGTTGCGAACTTTATATTTTTTTCCACATTCACAGACAAAACCGGCATTTTTTGGCGTTTTTTCGTTCAAAAACGTTCTATTTTGGTGTTTTGCTGTCAATAAGTGTCTTTCATAATCACTTTGTTTACAGCATTTAAAGTCACAGACCTCGCATAAAAAAAATTGGGCGTTTTTTGGCGTTTTTTTCATTCTAAATGTTCTATAAATTTAGAACAGAAAAAACGCCGAGATTTTGAACGAAAAAAAATTACAGTCTCATGCCAAAAAAGTAATCCTTCACTTTTCACTCGTATATGATGTAAAACTAAAAAAGTGAAAAATTTAAGAAAACTCATCAAACTTTTTTTCAAATTTGGACATTTTTAAAAATGTCCTTTTTTCAGAAAAAGTTCAACGGATCCAAGGGATTTTTTTCAGGATTTTTAATGGTGTTAAATATATTAAATATAATATTAATTTTTTAACTGTGATATGGTGTTCTCTTTTGCTAGGTTATGAATTATTTTAGGATAGAAGGATTCTTTTTGACCTATTCCAGAGGAGTTTTGTTGCATATAAACAGTTTTCTTTGAGAACTCTGAATCGAGATCTTCATAATCGGGATTGGTCTTTTTCCAATTTATTAAGGATTTAAGACTTTTCCTGGATACTTCTTGTATAGCATTTTCCAATTTTTCATTGGAATGTTTCTTATCCCACATATCCTCGTCCTTCACATAAAGCGTTTCTCGTTTGACATCGGTACAGTGAATGGGACGCTCTTGAATGGTAAGCAACTTCAAATTATCCATAAGTATCTTTGTTATACCGTTTACAAAGCCGAGTTGAGCGTTGTTCTCAAGATCATCATGACTTATTTCAATGCGTTCAATGAAATCAGATAGGTTCATTGCGTTCTTACAAGTTTCATTGAGAAACATATTGATATTGAATTGATTGTTATTTGTGGTATTGTTTGTAGTATTACCTATTTTATTGACAATTTCTAACATTATTTCATCTTTTTTTTTCAGTTCATCAATGAGTTCATTTTGCTGTTGCTGCATTTGTTTCATCGCTTTATGAAAAAGTTCTTTGTAATCTTCATTCATATCGCCTTGAACTATCTCATTTTTCAAATATTTACAAGTCCGTTTATGGTTATATAATGATCCTCTATGAGAAAATGCTTTACCGCATGAACAAATATTGAGAATTTTTGGTTGTAATTTGGTTGTATTATGTTTAATGCTTTGTAGATGTTTTTTAAAATCACTAGACCTAAAGCAATTGTAGTCGCATTTTTCACAAAAAAAAACTTTTTTCGTTATTTGAGAATTTGCGGTTGTATTTTTCTCCATATATTACAACCAGAAATTCTCCTAAATAATCATACGTAAAAAAACTTCAGTCTCATGCCAAAAAAGTAATCCTTCCAATTTCACTCGTATATGCTGTCAAACTAAAAAACGGAAATTTTAAGAAAACTTTTCAAACTTTTTTTAAAATTTGGACATTTTTAAAAATGTCCATTTTTCAGAAAAAGTTCAACGGATCCAAGGGATTTTTTCCAAGGATTTTTAATGGTGTTATAATATTATAAACTAATAATAAATATTTTATAATATTTTTAACATGAAAGAACATTACAAAGTAATGGTTTTCCATTGATTATGTAAGCAACACCGATTGCTGTACCAATATAAAATCCAGTATTAAATACTTGTGAAATATTTACAATGGGTCTGACATATTGTCTTGTGTGAATTCTATATAAATCATGAATTGTGAGGGATAATATACCAACGCTGAAACCAATACCAGATATAGTACATATATTATATAATATATTCGACAGCATAATATATAAGTTATTTAGTTTATTTATATTATTTTAAAATAATATTTTAATTAGTTCCGTTTGCTGTGATAAAAGCAATCATAGATCCGATAACTTCATCTTTGTTTATTTTGAATATAGAATCAATTCTGGTTTTATTACTTTCATATGCGGTTTGAATTGCTTCTTCATCGAATCCCATACCTTGTAAATCCATTTGAATTTGATCTATTATTGTTTCTTCGCTCCTACTATCTCGTGTACTGACTGTTTTACTCATACTTCTTTGTCTGCGTGGTATTGTTGATCTTCGTCTTGTTCTATTGAAATAAATTTTTGATGGTCTAATCGCTTGATAATGATTTCCTTCAGTATGATGTATTATATATGTTCTTTTCCCTTCAGGACGAGGATGATTATATGATATTGAGGTTAATACTGGGTTTATCTCTTTTATTTCATCATTATATCCAGCATGTTTTGTTTGTAAAATTAGTATATTAACGTCAAATAACACAGCAGCTGCGTAGATTTCTATTTCAGTTCCCCATGTATATTCTTTTCTCATATTCTCAACATGTTTACGTGCTTTATTTGTTTTACCCGATTCTTTTAATAATTCACATAATTCACTATCTAAAAGATTTTGAGGAGATAATGGAAATGAAGATTGATTATGTTCATATTCAGTATCGTCACAATATGGAGTACTTTCAAGAAAGTCGAGTCTACTATCTATAAAATCACATATTTGTTGTCGCATTGTATTATGAAATGATCTATAATGAAATTTATCGGTTCCTGGAATAGGGGTTAATTGTGATAAGGCTTCAAATAAACAGTTACCTTTGGCATCATTGGGAAGTACTCTGTAATTACTATCTCTTAATTGTTTTTTGAAATTTCTATATCCAATGTATTCTCCTTTGATTAAAGTACTTATATTCATATAGTATAGTATACACTATATATACATTATGTTTCCACAACAATGGTATCATTTATTTCGGCCATTTTTTTCTTACATCTACGTTGATGCGCAGCCAATGATTTATTACTAGTCGTATGATATTTATTACAAAGAGTACATATAATATTGGTATTATCATTATGAACTATGGTTTGTACAGTAGGGGTGATAATTTTGGATAAGGTAGGGAATTTCATATCATCGATGAGTGACAACAATCGTTTTTGGCTTTCTTTGAGCGTTTCAATAAACATCAATTTCTTTTGAGCGAAGTCGTTGTATTCTGCGCAAATATCATTGAACACATCTTCGCTAAAACTGTGTTTATTTTCGGGGATATCATCGTTTAATATTCGCAGTTTTTCACCTAAATTATCGATAATATCAACGGCTAATCGAATAATCATGGGGTCATATTTGACATTATGAATATAGATAACCACACATTTACCGATTAAATCAATTTGAAAATTTTGTTTGGACGTGATACCGCTGTGTTGTGATAAGAAAACACCATGATGTTTTTGTAATTCGATGTCGCGGACGAATTTCTTGATTTCATCCAGATTGACATTGCGGTCATATTCTTTTGTTTCAAATAAAATTACTTCTTTATCAGTGCGATTGAGGCGAAAATCGCACGAAGCGCGAATGGCGGAGGTGTTTACAACTTCGGAAGTAGGAAAAATTTGATTTAGAGTGCTTTCAAGTTGACGTTCACCCAGTTGACCTTTGTAACTGGAGTTCTTATATTTATTGAAAAATTCAGTAAGGTCGCCGATTAACGTACCCGATATAAGACCATTTTTAATCCCAGTGATTTCCTTTTGTAATCTTTCTTCGGTTGCGGTGACAATACCACACATGGGCTGAAGTAAATAATCATTTTTTGGCAAAGATTCATGGATCATAATGGATGTTTTATCGATAATTTGACCGACATTTTGTTGGAATAACTGGCCGATTTTATCGTTATTTGTCGATGAACTATTGACAATAGCGCATTCCAATTCCTTTTGAATAGAGGATTTGAGGTCACTAATATTCGCAAGAATTTGGCTTTGAATGGAGTCAAATGCTTTGGAGTCGTTATTTACGACTTTATCGATGAGATCAATGACTAATAAGTTGACAGTTTCGATATTTAAAGATGGATTTTGAGCATAGAAATCGATTATTTTTTTATTAGTAATACGAATATCGGTCATAATATTAAAGCGTCAAATAGTCTTTAATATTATTTAATGAAATTATACACTGTTTACATTAATAGAATTTTGCTTTGATAATTGGTTGTATACTACGTTATCTACATAAAAATTATAAAATGATTTTTGAGAAGTAAAAATGTTTTCTATTGTTGTTTTAATTTATATAATATTATATAAAATATATTATATGACAACAGGATTTAAAGATAATAATGGAACAGATTTGGCTGATATTTTTCAACCATTGGGTAATAATGCACCATATGATGGAAGTACAAATTTAATAGCAGAAGATGGTAGAGATTTAAATCAATGGTTTGCTGGTTATATTTCTGGTACTATCTATACTTCGAATTACAATGTAAATTCTACAAATTTAGGTAATATTTTTCAATATGATATTCTTGGGTTACAGTCAGTTGTTTTCAATAATACTAGTAGTTTAAATATGACTCCAAAGATTAATGCTGATGGTTCATATACAACACTGATATTTCAAAACCAAAATAACGTTCCACAATCAGGGACCACTGCTGCCGCGACTGGATATTTTTCTTTCAATGGTGCATCAACATTAACAGTAGGTTTACTAGTAATTGGAGGAGGTGGAGGTGGAGGTGCTGGGTACATCTCTGGTAGCAATTACGGCGGAGGTGGTGGAGGTGGTGGTGCTGGTATAATATATACTTCCATTGATATAAATTCAAATACTGATTATAATATTACAGTTGGTGGAGGAGGTGCTGGAAAATATTCTACGGGATATACACCAAATCAAGGTGGTGCTACGGGATATAATGGTGGCGAGAGTAAATTTGAATTATCAAACACCATGATTTATTATGGATATGGCGGAGGAGGCGGGAAAGGATATGGCTCTGCTCAGGGTTATACTGGGGGTGCAGCAGGTAATGCGGTGGCTCCATTAAGTACTACAGGAGGAGGCGGAGGCGGAGGAGGCGGCGGAGGGAATACATCAAGTTTTAAAGGAGCAGATGTGAATAATGCATGGCCTTTAAATGGATATTTGAATGGCTCAGGATATGTGGGTAGTCCAAATTATGGATATACTTCTGGTTACAATCCTGGAAATAAAGGTAGCAATGGAGCAGGTAATGGAGGAAATGGGTCTGGTGGGGCCAGTTACACGGGTGGTCAGGGTTTTGATAGGAGTAGTACTAGTGGTATAATAATATATGGAGGAAATGGTGGTGAAGGAGGAGATACATCCGCAGGGGGTAAAGCTGGCAGGAGTAGTGGAGGCAGTGGCGGAAACGGCTACTCACCGAATGGCGAATCTGCGACGTATGGTAGTGGTAATACTTATTATTATGGAAATGGCGGAGGAGGTTCTAAATATTATAGTGGTGGTAATGGAGGACACGGTGTTGTTATGTTATTCATAAGCACATAATACAAAAATTATTTATGAATTTATACACTAGTTGGCATAATTCTAAATATTTTATAAAGTGAAACCATTCTGCTTTTCAGAACCATTTATTTTAATATAACATGTCGCATTACCATTTGCAGCTATGTTTATACTCGATGAATTATAGTTTGGATTAATATATGAAGATCCTCCTCCTCCTCCTGGTGAACCTCTTGTTCCATCACCAGTGTTAACATTAGTCCCGCCACCACCGCCATAATACCCTGCACCACCGCCACCGCCGCCTGCTGATCTACTATCACTATTGGCATCGCCTCCTTTTCCACCATAATATTTTCCACCAGCAGTAGCTCCACCATCGATACCTCCTGTACCGCCTTGATTAGTTCCACCGCCTCCTCCATACGTAAAACAATTTTTCGCATTTAAACCATAATAATATCCAGCAGATGCTTTGTAAAAATTACTACCACCAGCATATTTAAATGTGCTGGTTATATATTGTGATGCGCCAACTTGGAAATTAGAGTTATATGTATAAACTGGGTTAGTCCCTCCTGGGTACATATAGTTATCTAATAGTGGATCTTGTATTAAATAATAAAATATTGGATTATTCCAATCAGTCATATTTAAAGTGTCATTATATGCCGCACCCCCGGGACCACCATTACCATTACCACCACCACCCCCTGCGCCAGCAACAATTATACACTCATCATTATTTTGATCAATTAATGCAACGGTATTTCCACCATTAGCTCCAATTCTGCCACTATATCCCGTTGTCCCTCCTTGTCCACCATAACAATCTTTGATTTCATAAGATACTGACATACCATTATATGTTTTTATAAGATCCATTGCACAAGTTATTATTGCTCCATACTGTGAATTTACATTTGGGTTATTACCAAATCTAGTATTAGAACTATATGACCCTCCAGCGCTTCCTGCTGCTTCTACATTGTAAGTATCCCATTCATAATTAGCAGCAAATATAGTGTTTAAATCAGATCCATTTTCTAAATGATAACCAGTAGCAGCAGCCGTTCCATTATTTGGATATGTATTGGCCTTTGCAACGTATCTTTGGTTTAAATCCACGCCATCCACTTCAAAATGTGCTTGACTTGCCGATGAAGAAGTGTTAATACCAGGATATGCGGAACTTTTTTTAATAAAAATATGATCTAAATCTGTTCCATTTACATGAAATCCAGACATGGTATATAATATACTATGTAATAAAATTGATTATGAAAAATTATTTCAAATTAAAACATAATAATGTGGTTTTTATTATTATGTTTACACTGCGTAACTGCTTATATGCCCCCCATCAATGGAGTATCATAGACAAATCCATAAAGTATTATAAATCTCTTGAATGCAATAAATATTTACAACCTATACACAATCATATATATATGAATCATCACAATTGGACGATTCATTATACTAATAATTTTATAAAAAATAATGAATTTTATTTGAAACCATCTCAACATAATGAATTATATATATACGCAATACGAGGGTTATTAAATAATCTTTATATAAATGATTTTTTTTGGATTTTATTATAAAAATATTTTTGTTGTATAATATATACAATGTCAGGAAACATAACTGCGTCAGGAAACATAACTGCGTCAGGAAACATAACTGCGTCAGGACAGGTCACATCACAAACATTAAGACAAACAACTATATACAAGAACGGAGTAGTCAAAAATGATATCTATGCAGGTGAATATAGTAGTAATTATCAGGGACAATGGGTGTGTATAGGGGATAATATAAACTTAGGTCGAGGAGTATGGATATTAAGCGCATCAAGTTGGTCAGAAGCTAGTTACAGTACCAGTATGTCCGGAACTGCAATAACTGGTCCAACTAGTAATTATAAGAGTACTAAGGCTGATATAGAAACGAAAACACCTGGAAACCCAACCGATCAAACTAATTGTTGGTCTCAACGTGGATCCGACAATAATAGATCCAATCCAATAGCAATAAATAGTCAATGGTATGGTTCTGGCGCAGCATCATGTGCATCAAATGTTTGTACTACTGTAGTTAATACAGGTAATACTAACTATTCTTTCTATTGTATTATTCCGTGGAATGGTGCTTATTGGACATATAATTGTACAAGAATTTGTGACGCATAATGGTGATTATACTAAAATAAAATTAGTATAAATACAATCTTTAATAATATTTTAATAATTAACTAGTAACTATACAATAAAATTGATTATGAAAAATATATATTAAATACAAACATAACAATGTGGTTTTTATTATTATGTTTACAATGCGTAACCGCTTATATGACACCATCTCAATGGAGTATTATAGATAATTCAATTAAGTATTACAAATCTCTTGAATCAAATGAATATTTACAACCTATACACAATCATATATATATGAATCATCATAATTGGACGATTCATTATACTAATAATTTCGTGGAAAATAACAGCTTTTATTTGAAACCATCACAACATAATGAATTATATATATACGCAATACGAGGGTTATTAAAGGCAATAGAGAATTATGATGGTCATGGTAATTTTTATAATTATGGTAAAATATACATGAACGGTGAATTATACAAGGGTATAACAGATGTGGGTCCAATGCGTCTACTGCCTCATAGTTATCGAGTAAATCGTAAATGGCGTATGAAAAATAAAGAAAAATATGATAAATATAATACACAAATAAAATCTGATATTAATTGGGAAAGTTCATATGTGCGTCCAAATGATATGAATACAAAAACAAATATATTGTCTACATTAACTGAATTGACAAACGAAGAACGCATGTTATTTTTCATGAGATATGATCATAAAATGAATAAAAAATATACTTTGAAAACAATAGGTGATTTCTATGGATATAGTGAAGAAACCGCTCGAAAGAAAATAAAAAAATTACATGAGAAGCTCAGGGACTTGACATATGGATTATTTTAATTTATAGTTTGGATCGAAGTTTTTTGGGATTATTAAAACATCTGTAAGAACAATAACATTCACCTTTTTCTCCATTTTCTAATAACTTATGAGTTAATACATATTTGGGTCGATAAATTAATATATCTTCATATTCTTCTTCTGTATCATATATGTTAATATAATTTGATATACGGACAGGTACCATGGTAATATTTCTGGTTTCGCCACAATTTAAGCACTCCCATTTCTCAATAATACTTTGATAATTCATAGTAGATTATAATTATTATATAAATATATATAATCGAATCAATTTTCGCGAAAAAAAAATAAACATTTCCTGAGTTTAATGCCTATTACCTATTTTTGGTTTTTAAAAAATACATTTCTATGCAGAATAGTATAACTACACACTAGCATCCGCTTCGCTAACGTTCCCATCTTTGTGAATCCTTTCGACGCCTGGGTGATCAGGCCACGCGCCGTCCAAAAACCTTCCAATTGGGGGTAGTTGCCAAACCTCCGTCTTGTCGACGTCGCACTCTACACTTTTCACCGAGTACGTAGTGACCACAGTTATTTACCGTATAAACGTGGAAATTAGGACCCAGACCACAACGACGACTGAACGACAATTGTGATCAAGAAGAAGGAGTATTTCTTACGCTGGGCTTTTTTAAGCGCTATTCAGGATATGTTTTGCCATCTTTGACGCGGTTTCATGTGTGTCTTAACTGTTGCTCACAATCCACCTATTCCATGTCACAAATATATACTGTATGCCTCTCTAAGTCACGTAGGATGTTAGAGTACCGCAAATATTGAACTCTTGTGCCCCTACCGAAGGTGTCAATTCACCCCGCACAAGATCGTAGGATATCTAGCTTCTACTCATAGAGTTTCATCACCTATCCTTCCGTCACCTTCATATCGCCAGGATTTACAGACACCCACTTTTTGTGGTAAATGCCAACCTATACCGAAATCATAGCTCCAGGTGCGGTGCGAAAACCCATCCCTTCTCCACTAATTATTCGATAAATTTTTGCTCATTTAGTTCAGAACATACGCGTTCATTATCCAGGACACACCACGTGGAGGCGAGCATTTTTATGTCCCATTGCCCGTCGGCAACCTCGGTAATAGTTTCTTATGACCCCCGTAATTTAAACAGACATCCGTCATAATAGCTATTCCAACAACCCTCTACAAGAGAATTGTTACGCTAGGTTTTTTTTAAGCGCTATTCAGGGTGAGTTTTTCCATCTTTGACTCGGTTTTCGTGATGTCTCTTAAGGTTTACCACACTACTTCCCTTCCCCATGTCACAAAATAGTCTGAACAATCATTCTAAAGTGGACGTAACCTTAAACATGTTAGAACACCAGACTATTTGAACTCCTAGGCACCACCACGGGTGTCAATTCACCTCCGCCTAGGATTGTAGGATATCAGGCTTCTTCCTTAAAGGCTTCATCACCTATCCTTCCATACCCTATCCTTCCATACCCTATTGTTAGTTTTACGTCGTTTCGGACGTCGCGAAATGACTAACTATGTATGCTCCAAGTGAGTGTGGACATTTCATTTCTATATATATTTATGAAAGCCAGACATTAATATCATCGCATTACATAGACCGTCTTTTATTATAGCTCATTTAGTATTAACCAGGACACACCACGTGGAGGCGAGCATTTTTATGTCCCACATACATATTTACAAACACACACAAAACAAATCAATTTTTTTACATTATATCTAATATTGTTGTTCGACATATAGGACAAGACACACGACGTCTTTGTTTTAGAGTGTTACCTAAAGTGGAGTGATAACAATCCGAGCAAAAGGTGTGATTACATACAGTCGTACACGTTGTCTTTTTTGTCATTGTTTCCATACAAATCGGACACTTCTTCGCCTCGGACATGACATCTCTCACCTTGATTCGAATCTCAAATAGCGCTACATTGAAAGTGTTGACTAATTCTTCGTATGTCGGTTTTTGTTTCATATGTCCATCTGAATCCGCGTAAATATATTGATTGGTGTCCGCAATATATACACCTTTCATCCGCAGAGAACTTAAAGCATACTTCAAAAACGTCTTTTCGTACTTACCTTTTCGATAATCTATCGGAGTATCCAGATTGGCCTTGATTGTGTCCAAGAATTGACAAAGAATTATGTTATATCCTTCGACCTTGGCACATTTTTTGGCGTCATGTTTTGTTGTATGGCATACTCCACACCAGGTCTTAACTTTTTTCAATGCGGTTGTCATGATATCTTGGGATTTTATACATATCATGTAATGTTGAAAAAACAAATCAATTTTTTTCAAATTGATATATAAAATGATATATATCCAAATAATTTATTATATCATAAAATAAATTATTTAATGTCTTCTACTGCGTCTATGGTTTTTGCTGGATTTTTGTTAGATTTTCTGTCCTTCTTTGTAAATTTAGATACAATAGCCTTGGCAACCTTTTTGTATGTCTTTTTGGCCTTCTTCAAAATTTCTTTGAACTTCAATCCTTTGCCACGAAAAAATGAAATAGATCGGCAAATAGATAATGACAAACGTTGCGTATACTTTGATCAAATGCGTAATGGTGTGTACATACGAAAAGCATTATTACTAAAATCATTTCGAATATGTTTTTGACTTATCCTAGGAAATAATGTGTATAATATGCGGTTCTAATCATATTTTTTGTAATAATATCGGCATTTTCTTTTGATTCGCCTTTTTCGATAAACACATCTCTCAAATATTTAGATCTGGTTAATCTACCAATGTATCCTAGAATCATGATAACAAGTAACACAAAAGCAAGTCTAATGTACACTTGATTTGAAAATTTGATATTGAATACGAAATCAAATACATATAACACGGCTAAATACAAAATAATGTGAAACACGATACTTGATAAAACGTCTAATTGTAATAAACGACTATAAGGTGTATTAGGATCTGTAGTATCTATAAAGACATGCTCAAAAAATATTTCTATCATTATATATTTATAGGATATAATGAAGTATAAATAAAATGTTAATTTACTATATATATATATATATATGAGTAAAGGTGTTTGTGCCAGTTGTGTATCTTTCAGTGTAGACTCAATAGTTAAATCTCAGTCAAATATGAAGCCTACATGGTTAGATGAACGCGATTATGTTGATGAATTTATTGAAAAGGTACACGATTTTAGTGTTCGACATAATAGTAATGAAATAACGGTAGATCTGGAAATGAAGAAAATGGCAAATCGAAAAATATTATATTGGTCAGCAAAGTCTAAATCATATCGAGATGTTATCGTAAAGGATGCCAAAACGGCTTATGGCAATTTCTCAAATTATGGTGTTGCTGAATGTGACGCCAATGGTCGAGCTCGAGTGTATTTGAAATTCCCACAAATATATAGTACAGTACAAAAGGGTCATAAAAAATCGCAATCATTCCATCCTCATATTCATTTTGTTATTAGCGATGTAAATGAGAAAAAGTGGTTGAAGCAAATCTATACAAAGATTCTAATAAAGAACATTGATTTTAGCGATTTGATGAGAAACAATCGTACGAATAATTATGTACTACTGAATACGTTACCTGCTCAATATTATGCGCGTGATCATATTCCAAATTCATATAATTTACACAATAACGAAATAAAGAAAATGTCCGTTGATGATTTACATTCTTGGTTTCGCAAAATCATTGAATTACATTATCCGTCTTTGTTAAAACTTGTCAAAGAAGGTAAGTTAGAAATATATGAAATACCAATCATTTGTTATTGTGCGCACAAAGACTGTAATGCTTCCGAATTGGCAATGCGCGAATTGGTTAAAAAGGGTTTTATTAATGTTATATTATATGAAGGTGGAATGGCTGAATATAACGCTATGAAATAATTTATTACATAATATAATAAATTATCTAATGTCTTCTACTGCGTCTATGGTTTTTCCTGGATTTTTTGTTAGATTTTCTAGCCTTCTTTGTAAATTTAGATACAATAGCCTTGGCAACCTTTTTGTATGTCTTCTTTGCTTTCTTTAAAATTTCTTTGAACTTCAAACCTTTGTTAAGTTTCATAGTATTTTTGACGTGATCCATCCAGGCGTTAGCCATTATATATATACTAAACATAATAAATTACCATTCATTTTTGACAAGACGATCATAATATAAATCACAATCATGATCTTTAATGCTAAAACATTTGAAAAGAGAAACATCCCACCAGCTGTAACTATAATTAGGGAACCATTTATAGCAATCATCTTTGACGCGAATATTATCACCGACGTGTTTGAACCAAGCTACAGGAGCGGCGGTAACAATATCACGACGATTAGTGATACGATGATGACGTAGATTAGCGCGTGAATCGAATACTTTTTTCCATTTGTAATCGCCTACTCGTGGACTGGCAAAAGAAACTACATGGATTTTCGATTTAATTTCATAAGATAGTAGGAATCCACATAATGTACATAATGCGCCGCCGAGACTATGACCAGTAACATATAATTCAAAATCTGGATGTAGTTTTAACTGTTCTTTGACAATATTTAAAATATTATTATATTCATTATCGCACATGAGTTGTTTATAAAACCCTGAATGTACATATACCTTTTGTTTTTCCAAATAAGTTTTGAATATTGATAAGTCATAATACCAATCATATAAGGATTCACTTCCTCTAAAAACAATGGAAATGCGTTTTTTCGTTTCACTTTTTGTGATGACACATTGTAGATCACTGTTGGAATTATCTATAAAAGTAACAACATTACCATGTGGGCAATCATTACTTAGAGAAATAAGTGCTTTTTTTCTGGTTTCACCCATATCGCCTAAATCAGAAGTTTTGATATCTGTGATAAAGGAATCGATATCTTCATTTTTCTTCAATTTAAAATCCTTACCGTAATTATAAACAAGCATAGATAATTCGAGCATATTTAAAGCATCGTTATGAGGAATAATCTCTCGATTAGACATATATATTATTTTTATAAAAAATTGATATTTTTTAACATATATTTTTAGAATATTAGAAGCATTTTCAATTATGATATACGGTGATCCATATTATTATTTAAACGGATGTTCATTTTTGAAAGGTAGTAAGGAATTAGGTATACAGAAGAATGGAAAATATGTAATAAATGATAAAACTACTGGTAAAATAGTATATATACATTTACCAATTGATATGCCTCTAGGAACAATATGGGAAGGAAAAGATGTATATGGTGATTTCTTTGAAAAAAATACACAATTTACAATAGAGTATTACAAAGAATTAAAAAACATGGTATTTTTGAGAATAATAACGAATAAAAGTATTGTAAATACATGTTGGAAAGTACATGTACATGACTATTTTTCAGAAAGATATAATTTATTAGTGAAATACAAGCCAATAAAAAATGAGTTAAAAATTCAAATAATTATACATTATTATGTAAAAAACTTGTGTAATAAATACAATCTTTGTGAAGATATAGAAAATTTAATATTTGTATTCCTGGATTACAAAAGTTATTTAAAAAGAATATTATAAATATAAATTTTTGTATATTAAAAAATATGGTGCGTTTATATGAGTTCTATGGAGGACCAACTAAAGAGTATGGAGGAGGCGAACACAAAGCTTCAAAGCGAGTTAGAAGAGGCACAAAAGTTGTTGACAAATATGGGGAATGAATTGGAGGAATTATACGAAGTAATCAAAGGTTTAGAGAAGGAACGTGATGATGCGAATGCTGAGTTAGCAAAAATGAAAGAATAAATTATTTCTTTGTGAATTTTACGCCTAAAGTGCGTTCAATTCGTTGAATTAGTTTTTTTGTATTAGGGTCATAGAGAGCTTTACCGTTTTCAACGGAAGTGTACAAAGATTGTAGAATATTTAGTTTTTGAGCCATATCTTTTTGGGTAAATTTTTTAGAGGTGCGTGCGTTTGTAATTTCTTGAGCTAATGCTCGTGGAATGGTGGGTATAGAGAATGTTTCAGTTTCATTTTCGATTTTAATGGCGCGTTGATCAGTGTGGTTTTTGGAGACGATTTTTTTCGGTCCAGTGGATTTGGACGTGTATTTGAGATTGGTCATAGTAACTTGTTCAAAGTCTTGCATAATGTACTGATATAGTGTATGTTTTATATTATATAATTATAAAACATCAATTTTTATTCTTCTTTCCTCCTTTCAAAGAAAATTTTTTATTTTTACAACAATCCTTTTTCATTTTCCTGGAAATATTTCGTTTTGTTTTCTTACTCCAGCACCAATGACCTCTTTTCGGATTGATACAGCATGTTTCTTTTTTCCCGTGAACGAGTCTACAGGTTTTACCGCGCAATGTTTTTTTAGAAGGCATTTATAAAATATGAATATAATAAATAATTTCAGTATATATAAAAGAAAATGATCAAAAATGTTATATTTTTGCTATATTTAATTCATTTCTTTGTGAACTGTTCAAAAAATCCGTCAATGTACAAAGAAAATATATCTAAAAGAAGTCTGGAATTATCAGAAATGACATATTGTGGATCAGAATGTGATAATGATTGTATATTAGAATATGAAGTAGAAAATATGGGATCGAAAGCATTAATGGGTTATGATAATATAACACAAACAATATTTACGGCGTTCAGGGGGTCATCAAACATGCACAATTGGATAGAAAATATCCAAGTATATAAAATAGCACCGTATGAGGATAGAAATTTAGAGGTAGAAGGAGGATTTTACAAAGATTATGAATATATAAAGGATCAAATCTTTGAAAATTTGTACATTTTATCGATGAAATATGAAACAAAATCATTATTAATAACGGGTCATTCTTTGGGAGCGGCAGCAAGTACATTAATGACATATGATATATATAACATGAATGATTTCGTGATAGAATATTTTTACAATTTTGGTTCACCTCGAGTGGGGAATGATGCGTTTGTCAAAGATTTCAATGAAAAGATAGAAGGATATCGAGTGGTACATAATAATGATATGGTAACAGTAGTTCCACCAATGGCATTTAATTATCAGCATATTTCGCAAGGTGTGTGTTATAATAATGACAGTAGTGAATACAAGTATTGTGAAAATACAGATTGTAATATGACAACATGTTCAACGGATGATCATATACATTATTTGAATGTTACGATGGGAAGTAGTGGTTGTTAACTATTGTTTTTTTAAAAATTTAATATACTCATTAGAAAAAAATTTATAATCAATATCATCGTACCATAATAAATGTTTTATATCATATATATCATTTATATTAGGTATTAAAAATACACAAACTATACCATTAAACCTTACATTTTTTATAGTATTTTTTTGAATATTAATTTTTCCTTTTTTTTTGAATATATCATTTTCTTGTACTAATTCCATTATAGTATATATATATTTTAGAGTTCCCGATTTTTGACATTATATACAAAATCATAAATTTTGGAAATGATACATAAAAATAAATTATATGCGAATAGAGAATATGAAAATTCCACAATATCTTCTTTATCGTCATTACTATCGTTGTCTTCTTCGCTACTAATTGTGTCATCACGTAAAGAAAATAATTCCCCAGTTTCTAAATCTTGAACACTTTCACCATAAATATGAATTAATATACGTTTCCCATTTTTATCGCATATTTTTTCACCGTTAATATCATAATAAGAAGACTCATCAATATCTTGTGAAAACATTATATATTTATAGTATTAATATATTTTTAAATAATATATATATTATTTAAAAAACAGCTAATAAAAGTAATAACATTAGTCAATAATTTCTGGTGCTTGTATAGAATTAATTTTGAATAGATCAATAAAATTTTGACCTAACGCGATATGACGAAATGCTCTATTATCCACAAATTGTAAAACATATGATGTAATATATGATTCTTCGGCGTATATACTATATGTTTTATTAACACTACCTACAAAATCACTTGCTGGTAATATACGATTATAATAAACGTTGAAAAAATTTACATATTTCATCATTTTATCTTCATGTATAAAATAATTATCATAAATAATTCTCCATGATATATTAATATATAAATTTGGATATTTATCCAATAATGATTTTAATATATTGATATGTTTATCAACAGGTATATTGATTAATTCTTTAGACAATCCCATGTGACACCATACAATTTTATTATTTGGATATAAGTCGCACATTTCTTTGAATAAATATAAATATTTTGTATTTTCTTTATTATTTCCCATATCACAATGAACAAACATAGGTAAATTTCGTTTTTGTAGTATATTCATAAATATATACCAATCTTTGATAGTATTTTTGGGTACACAACTTCGATCATTATGTTGTATTGCTGGTTTACACAAATTAACTTCTCCTACACATTTAAATAATCCAGGAAATTCATAGTCAAATATTTCAATATACATAGGAATTTTATCAGGTGTATGTAAATCTAAGAATGACATAGACATTATAACAATAATATCATTTTTAAATTCATCATAATATTTATAATAGTTGCTAGCATTTATAATATCATTTATGATACTGGGTCTAAGAGGAGTGTTTGGACAATCTAAATAATAGTTACAGTCGGAGTTTTCTGGTAATCTTTGACCAATACCTTTCATTGAGCACATTAAAATACCAGTACGTTTCATGAAATTAATGGTAGTAATAAAATCAAGTGATTCTCCACCAAATGCGCGTGTATGTATTTCAGAATCACAAGTACAATGATTCATTATGGATTTTCTAGAAATAATTTTTTGTGATTTATAATCTTCTAATGTTAGCATTTTTTTGTGATAAAAAAAATAATATGATGTAAATAATATAAGAAATATAATAATAAACAATAATATATACTTTTTCATTATACAGTATGATTATATATTATATAATAATAATGATCGATGAATATGTTTTACAATATATTACAGATTTTTTGAAATTATGTAAAAGATGTAATAAATGTTTATGGTTTTTATAAAAGTAAGTATTATATTTATTGTAACCGTTGGAACCGATATAAGTAGTAATTTTACGTTATTCTTGAATACTAATATTTATGATAAACATACTTAAACATTCGTAATGAATAACTATATTATGAAAATCGAAGAAGACATCAAGTTAGATTACAGTGATGTTTTGATTCGTCCAAAACGTTCAACGCTGTCATCAAGAAGTGAAGTAAATTTAGAAAGAACTTTTGAATTTCCTATAAGTAAACAGACATGGACAGGAATTCCCATTATTGCTGCCAATATGGATACAATTGGTACATATAATGTTTATAAAGTACTTTCAAAATATAAAATCATTACTGCCTTTCATAAATTTTATAACGTAGAAGATTATATTTCCATGCAAAATACTGGTCTAGATGAAAATTATTTTATGATATCTACAGGAATTACAGATAAAGATTATTTAAAATTGGTATCTATATGTGAAAGAATTAGTGTTAAATTTATTTGTATTGACGTTGCAAATGGTTATATGGAACATCTCGTTGATTTTTGTAAACGTGTTAGAGACATATTTCCTGACAAAATTATAGTAGCTGGTAATGTTGTTACACGCGAAATTACTGAAGAATTAATATTGCGAGGTCGTGTAGATATAGCAAAGGTAGGCATAGGTCCCGGGAGCGCATGTACTACACGTCTAAAAACAGGCGTAGGAATGCCACAGTTATCTGCAATTTCCGAATGTGCTGATGCAGCACACGGAACAAATGGATTTATTATTGGCGACGGTGGAATCACCTGTCCAGGAGATGTATCGAAGGGATATGGTGCCGGTGCTGATTTCATAATGATTGGAGGCCAATTCTCAGGACATGATGAAAATCCAGGCGACATTATTGAAGAAAATTCTGTGAAATACAAATTATTTTATGGAATGAGCAGTGATACAGCGATGAAAAAACATTATGGTTCAGTAGCCTCATACCGATCATCAGAAGGAAAGACCATAAAAATTAAGTATAAGGGAGCATTAGAAGAAACAGTAATGGATATATTAGGGGGTGTTAGAAGTACATGTACTTATATAAACGCTCATTGTATTAAACATATACCAAAATGCTGTACATTTGTTCGAGTAAATCGACAGTTGAATACAATTTATAATTAATTACAATCGGTGTTATTTAAGTATAGCATTAATTCAAATTGTATTATTGTGAGAAATATGAACTTTCAATATATCATATAAAAATCTGTAACAATATATAGAATGTACGTATATCTTCTGAAATGTTCCGACGGGACAACATATGTAGGTGCAACAATAGATGTGAATCGTCGGTTAAGGCAACATAATAATGAGATCAAGGGAGGCGCATTTGCCACCACTTCGAAAGCGAAACAGGGAAAAACATGGCATCGTATTTGTTATGTAGGAAATTTTCCCGACTGGAAATCTACGTTACAATTCGAATGGCGATGGAAACAATTGTCGAGAAAGTACTCATATAGCATACCACCAATGGACCGACGCCTAATGGCACTGAATACACTTTTATCATTTGATAAATCAACCACTGCGGCGATTCCGTTTTCTGAATGGGAAACCAAACCTCATTTATATTGCGAAAACGAGTTCGAATTATTTTCCATGTATTTGAACGATGATTCAGATACATACACTATTTCATAATTATTTGGTAACCTTCACCATATATTTAAAAAAATAGAAAATCTAAGTCTTCAAAATCGTTGTTTGGTTCATAAATATTTGTTTCTTCATAAATATTTGTATTTTTTAAAAAAGATCCGAGATTTTCATACGTATTTGTATTCATATTAATACTAAACAACGCAGAAAAAATTATAAACCATAAAAGATAAATGACATTTTCTATATATTCCGATTTTGTATCTTCTAAAAAGTCGTTTTCTTCAATGAAATCAGTAATATGAAGTTCATTTACAACAATTTCTTCTTTTTTATCACATATTTTATTAATTTCTGTTTCATTTTCGTAGATCTTTGTAAATTTATCATATTCATCGTCATCAATAAAAATAAATTCATTATTTTCAATACATGTTTTCCATTTCATATATTTATCATTTACGATTTTTTCCATATATTTAATATAAAAAAAGCTTTAAGTAGAAATATTAATTTTTTTATATTATATAAGAGTAGTATTTTAAATAAAATTTTTTGATTGTATATCTTGAATATCAGGGGATAGGTCGTCTGGTTCTTCATGGCTAGTATGTAAAAAAGGAAACATATATTGTGATTCTTTTACTATTTTGTCCAATATTAATTTATTCTTCTGTTGTGCTTGATCTTCTGTTAATGCCATCCGATTGATTTCGACATCATTTCCGATATATATCTTTTCAAACTCATCTTCGTTCAACACAACCATACTTGTTACTATGTTACTAGTGGAAATGATAGATTGATATTCAATATATTTTTTTTCAACCGTTTCTAATAATTTTGTTTTTACATTTTCATTGATCTCAAATATACAATTGACGTCTTTATCAATTTCGACAGTTAGTTTATACATTTTCTTATATGTATCCAATTCTATTTCCATTCGCTTTTGTAAATTTAAAGAAATTTCTATGCTGGTAATTAATCCACATAAAAATGAGATGGAAGCGTTTGTTACCGAAATAGTATTTTGTGAAACATATTTTTGAACACCAATCGCGAAAAACCCGTTTAATCCAGATAATACCAGAGAAGGGAGCCTAAAAACCCAAAACAAAAAATACCTATATCTATTATATCGAACATTATGATAAAATCCTAATTTGACACAGTTACGTTTTATTTTATTTAATATTTCTTTCATTTTATTAATTGTTACTGTATTATTATCATAAGTTATGTGTTTTGATAAACAATTCATTTCGCTTGAACAATCTTCTAATGTTGGTAACTTTGTACAATCCAAGTCCATCATATATATATATATCAGTAATATTCATTTTCAATTTACATAACGACCAAAAAAAGATACCAACAAGGAATAGAAAATATTGTATTTTTTTCATTATATACACTATATATAATGATAGATGAATATGTCTTACGATACATAACAGAGTATTTGAAATTATGTAAAAGATGTAATAGATATGATATTTTCAATAACGACAAATTGTGTTGTATATGCGGTGATTTTTTTTGTACAGATTGTAAGACAAATTTAATAAATGTCTATGGTTTTTACAAAAGTAAGTATTGTTTATATTGTAACAATTGGAATAAATATAACTGAGGCATGGTGATTAAAAATAGTCGCAATTTGTTTGATTCATGATCACGGGACTATTCCAAACTTTATTAAATCCAAATGTGTCTAATGATTTAAGTACATTGTCGTTGTACTTATTGTAAAAATCTTCTACATTGCGCGCTAATATAAAAAGAGATAACCCAAGATTATCTGAAACAATTGAGTACTCATAATAATCATTAACAATTGGGCCTAATTCAAGGATCCAATAAGGTGCTTCTGGTGTACCATCTAATTTAACAGTCAAGTAACCACAGCAATCATCATTTTTATAATAAGCATATCCTGTAATTGAATCTTGTAAATCGTCTCTTATTTGTTTATTAGTAACAAATACCTCTCCATCTTCCAGCAACTCATAATCAGCAGTTGAGCATTTTCCGTTTCCCTGGAAGAGAGCATCGAAATTGTCTCCATAAATTTGGTACCAATGCCCTACATATTTTGTCAAATCAACTTCATCTACTGGTTTGTACTCATTACCATGAGCATAAAGAAACAAAAAAAATGACAATAGTAAAATATTATACATGAATATAATATATTATTAATAATCTTTATATATTTTACGCGTATGCTAGTTATTAAAAAACTAAAAAAATAACTCACCTTAACTAATTTATATTAAATACCTAACTAATAAAAGGTTTGATAATTATATATATATTAATATCAAACGTGCTACATCATTACAGAAGACGCGATTCATTGCGCACGCAAGGAATAAACCGTAGTTGTCATCATACTTACCAATTGTGGTAATACAGGTATTTGTATATTTCTCATTATTACCTGTGAATTTTTTTTGCTGCAAAATGTTTTGTATCTCGATGGTAAGCGTTCGCTTTTTCTCCGAAATTATCCGCCAAAGTTTCATTTCATTGTATGTGAACATACTATATTTTATTTTGTTCAAATAGAGAAACAGTCTCCTTACACTTTTTAATATGCGCAATTTGTGCCATCTGGCGCATGCGCTCTGGACTCTTTGCGAGTTATACATGTTCCGTTTCATAGATATCATTTCATTTTCACGAATGGTACGATATTCGCGAATATATGACATGATATTATTGACAACCTTATAGGGAATACCTGTTCTAGTAGAAGCAGCAGTTGTAAGCGTTGTCATTATAATAGGTTCGTGTGGGCCAATGAATGTAGATCAATGAGTAAAAAATAAATCAATTTTTTTGTTACTGTAATTTTTTTGAATTTTCCATTTGGTTTAAAATAAAATATTTTCTTCCAAAAATTCGGTTACCTGTTCTGATGACCTACCTATAAATAGTTTTGGATCCAATAATTTATCTAAGTCATTATGAATCGATTTAAATAATATATCCGATTTTATTCTTTCTAATAAATCATTTTCTTTACCATATTCTATTACTTGTCTGCTTGCCTCCATTGAGTGTTTTCGAAGTGCTTCGTGTATATCTTGTCTATCACCGCCATTTTGTACACATTTCATCAATATTACTTCTGTTGCCATAAAAGGTAATTCTGATTGAATATGCTTGTTTATTACATTCGGCCAAACTATGATACCCGACATTATTTTTATCATAGTATGTATTATCGTATCTGTAGCCAAAAATGATTCGGGTATAATCATTCTTCTAATAGCTGAATCATCTAATGTTCTTTCTAACCATTGAGATGAATGAGTTTGTGCACACATTGTAGGTAAATTTAATATATATCGCGATATACTACACACACGTTCACATAACATTGGGTTTCGCTTATAAGGCATAGCACTTGATCCTATTTGATCTTTATCAAATGGTTCATATATTTCTTTTAAATTCGATAACAATCTAATATCACTACACATTTTATAGGCTGATTGTGCTATACCAGATAAGCATGTTAGTACTTTATAATCTATTTTTCTAGTATATGTTTGTCCAGATATATTTATACACTTAGAAAATTTCATATAATTACATATTTTTTCATTTAATTTTAATACCTTTTTATGATCTCCATCAAATAATTCTAAGAAACTTCCTTGTGTACCAGTAGTTCCTTTAACTCCACGTAAAGGTAATAGTTCAATTATGTTATTAACATCATTAAAATCCATTAGTATATCTTGTAACCATAACGCAGCTCTTTTACCAACGGTTGTTAGTTGTGCTGGTTGATAATGTGTAAATCCTAATGTAGGAAGATCTTTATATTTTATGCAAAACGATTTCATTATTTTCATTAAATATTGCAATTTATCATTTATTTTTTTTAAACCTTCACGCATTAATATTATATCTGTGTTATCACCTACATAACAACTAGTA
>MDSV01092441.1_pt1 | contig 23062 bp, 26 predicted proteins | sample 810851 | NCBI WGS metagenome assembly MDSV01 (sample SAMN05326640, study PRJNA326480) | marine metagenome | isolation source: seawater | place: Atlantic Ocean: North East | collected 2012 | reverse complement strand
TGTTAATTTACCAATTCTTACAGGCGCGTAGCTCAGCTTGGTTAGAGCGCCACCTTGACATGGTGGAGGTCGTTGGTTCGAGTCCAATCGTGCCTAATTAAATAAAGATATAATGAAAATTACAATTAATAGTAAAAATATAGAAGTAGATCAAGGCTCGATTCTTGAAGATGTTGTAAGAAAGCATTTTAAAGAGAAAAACATAGTTGCTGCTAATGTGGACAATATACTGAGGGACTTATCTGATCCAGTCATCAATAACTCAAATATAGAGCTCATAACTACAGACCATAAGGATGGTCTAAATATACTTAGACATACATGTGCCCATATCTTTGGTCATGCAATGAAACAAATCTATCCCGATGTGCAGATGGTAATTGGCCCAGTGATAGAAAATGGCTTTTATTATGATGTTTTATCAACATCTCCAATTACAGAAAAAGATCTAATATTAATAGAAAACCGCATGAGAAAGCTTGTAAAAAAGAATTACTCAATCAAAAGAGAAGTTGTGTCAAAAGATAAAGCTATAAGTATATTTGAAGATAGAAAAGAGCCATATAAGATTGATTTAATTAAAGAAATAGATGATAAAGAGATTATTGCTGTATACCACCATGAAGAATATATTGATATGTGTAGAGGCCCTCATCTTACCAATACAAAGCATATTAAAGCCTTTAAGCTTATGAAAATATCAGGCTCATACTGGAAAGGTAACTCTGATAATCAAGCGCTCACAAGAGTATATGGAACAGCATGGCCAGATATAGATTCACAGGATGCATATCTCAAATCTTTAGATGAAGCAGAAAAAAGAGATCATCGGCTTTTAGGGAAGAAACTTGATCTGTTCCACTTTCAAGAGGAATCCCCTGGTATGGTATTTTGGCATGATAAGGGATGGACAATTTTTAACCTTATTAAAGATTTTATTACTAACCATCTAAGAAAAAATAGCTACAAAATCATAAATACCCCTCAAATATTAGATAAATCTCTATGGAAAAAATCTGGACATCTAGATAAATTTGGAGAATTAATTTTTGATGTAGGTTCAGAAAAGAAGGAATTCGCAATCAAGCCTATGAGCTGTCCAGGGCATATCCAGGTATTCAATCAAGGTTTGAAGAGTTATAAGGACTTGCCTCTAAAATACGCAGAATTTGGTGTTGTTCACAGAAATGAACCATCAGGAACACTTCATGGCCTACTGCGCATAAGAGCCTTTACACAAGATGATGCGCATATTTTTTGTACATCTGATCAAATTGAGGAAGAAATATCATTATTAATCAATGATATAAAAAGTATTTATGAAAAATTTGGATTCAGTGATTTAAAAATTGAGCTATCTACTCGACCAGAAAAACGAGTTGGAACGAATGAAATATGGAATAAAGCTGAGAGTAGTCTTGAGAAAGCTCTGGAATCAAATAAAATCAATTTTACTATAAACCCTGGTGATGGGGCATTTTATGGTCCAAAAATTGACTTCTCACTTAGAGATTCATTACAAAGAGTGTGGCAGCTAGGCACTATTCAGCTTGATTTTTCTATGCCTAGTCGTCTTGACGCGGCATATATTGACTCTGATGGTAATAAAGAAGTTCCTGTTATGATTCACAGAGCAATTCTTGGTTCATTAGAGAGGTTCGTTGGTATATTGATTGAACATTACGGAGGCAATCTTCCTTTATGGCTATCACCCGTTCAAGTTGTCATATTAAATATAACAGACAGTCATAAAGAATATACATCATCTGTTAACGAAGAACTATTAGATTTGGGCTTTAGATCAGAATGTGATTTCAGTAATGAAAAGATAGGTTATAAGATTAGAAATCACGCTATGACTAGGGTACCATACATGATTATTATCGGTGATAAGGAACTTGAAAATAGAAACATTAGTGTTAGAAATAGGAATGGTAGCGATTTAGGTTCCATGAGTATTGAAGAATTCAGTGAATTGATTAATAAGGAATTAAATTAATTTTATAGGAGAAGAACCATATCGAATATTAAAAGGATGAGAATTAATGATCGCATTAATGCCACAGAAGTTCGCCTAATATCCTCCACTGGTGATCAAGTTGGTGTTGTTTCTAAAGCAAAAGCACTTGAAATAGCTCAAAGTGAAGAATTAGATCTTGTGGAAATCGTAGCTAATCAGACACCACCAGTCTGTAGAGTTATGGATTTCGGTAAATATAAGTTTGAACAGTCAAAAAAAGCTCATGCAGCCAAGAGGAAGCAAAAACAAATTCAAGTTAAAGAGATTAAGTTTAGGCCTGGTACTGAGGAAGCAGATTACCAAGTAAAGTTAAAAAGCCTGATAAAATTTTTACAAGGTGGAGACAAAGCTAAAATCACAATGAGGTTTAGAGGTCGAGAAGCTGCCCATCAAATAATTGGTCGCGAATTTCTTGAAAGAGTAGAAAAGGACCTATTTGATTATGGTCTAATCGAACAAAAGCCAGCATTTGAGGGAAGACAAATCGTAATGGTTATAGCACCAAAGAAATAAATAGGCTATACTACCCAAAATATTTAGTAAGAGACATTATGCCAAAAATGAAATCACATAGCGGAGCTGCAAAAAGGTTTAAAAAAACACCTACTGGAAGTGTAAAAAGAGGTCAATCTCATCGTAGCCATATTCTTACCAAGAAAAGCACAAAAAGGAAAAGACATTTAAGGGATGATTTAGTGATTAGTCCTGCAGATAAAGCTGCAATTAATCGTATGTTGCCTTACTAAGGAGAATCTGAGATGGCCAGAGTTAAAAGAGGTGTAATAGCAGGAGCAAGGCATAAAAAAATCCTTAAACTTGCAAAAGGGTACAAAGGTGCAAGAAGTCGCGTGTACAGAGTTGCAAAGCAAGCAGTTATTAAGGCTGGCCAATATGCATATCGCGATAGGAGACAGAAGAAAAGACAATTTAGATCTCTTTGGATTACTAAAATCAACGCTGCAGCTAGACTTAACAATTTATCTTATAGTCAATTCATGAATTATCTAAATAAATCTGATCTTGAAATTGATAGAAAAATGTTAGCTGAGATAGCAGCAAACAATCCTGAAAAATTTAGTAATATCGTTAAGACAGTACTTCCAAATTAAGACTTCTTTTTGTTATGGATATAAACCATACTGATTTAGAAAGGTTATTAAAAAACGATCTCGCATGTTGTAGCACAGAGCATGAGTTACTACAAATTAAATCAAAATATCTTGGAAAAAAAGGCTATCTTGCTTCTTTATTTGCATCATTAAAAGATATTGATTCAGATAAACGTAAAACATTTGGTGCTGAACTTAATACAATAAAAAATACACTTTCCGCTTTAATCGAAACTAAATTTAATGTTTTAAAATCTCTTAATGAAGGGTCAGAATATATTGATTTAGATGTACCAGCAAGGCACCACAATGATGGATCACATCATCCAATTTCAATAGTTATAAAAAGAATAGAAAATATTTTCTCAAAATATGGATTTGATATTCATGATGGACCAGAGATTGAAACTGAATATTATAATTTTGAATCACTTAATATAGCAGAGAATCATCCTGCTCGAGATATGCATGATACTTTTTATTTAGACAGTAAATTGCTTTTGAGAACACATACATCCTCTGTTCAAATTCATGCTATGGAAAGATCAAAGGCTCCATTCAGGGTCCTTGCACCTGGAAGGGTTTATCGATGTGACTCTGATCCTACTCATTCACCTATGTTTCATCAAATAGAGGGATTATGCGTAGATACTAATATAACTTTCAGTAATCTTAAATGGGTTTTGAATAACTTCATAAAAGAGTTCTTTAATACCAAAAGTATTAAAACCAGATTTAGACCATCATACTTTCCCTTTACTGAGCCATCAGCTGAGATGGACATTATGTTTAATGGAAAGTGGTTAGAGGTATTAGGGTGCGGCATGGTGCATCCAAATGTCCTTGAAAACGTCAAAATAAATCCAAAAAAATATTCAGGTTTTGCATTTGGGCTAGGTATTGAGAGATTTGCAATGTTAGCTTATCAAATAAAGGACTTAAGAATCTTTTTTGAAAATGATATCAATTTCTTGGAACAGTTTAAAAATATTAGATAATTATGAAAATAAGTAAAAATTGGCTTTCTGAATATATTGCAACACCTAGGAGTAATGGTGTTCTTGAAAATGATTTGACACAGCTTGGCCTTGAAGTTGACACAATAATAAAAAATAAAGATGATTATATTATTGATATAGAGTTTACACCTAACCGCGGGGACTGTTTATCAGTATATGGGACAGCAAGAGATCTTGCCGCTTATAAGAAAAAGAAAATAAAAAAACCAACTAGTTCTTCATTTACATATAAAAAAACAAATAAAAGAATTAAAAAAATTAACTCATCGATCTCCCCAGAATATAGGTATATGGAGGTTAGAAACATTGATGTACAGACAAAAACTCCCACATTAATTGTTGAAAGGCTAAAAAATTCTGATATTGCATCTAAAAATATTGTCGTAGATATATCTAATTATGTCATGCTAGAAATTGGTCAGCCAACCCATGCATTCGACATAGATAAAATCAATGGAAAGCTCAGTATAGTTAAACTTCAAAAGAAAAGTAATTTCATAGGAATAGATGATAAAGAATATGTTATTGAAAAAGGAACTGAAGTTATAGTTGATGAAAAAAACATAATACATGCTTTACCAGGAGTGATGGGAAGTAATATTTCTAAAGTTGATGTAGATACAAAAAATATACTTTTCGAGAGTGCATTCTTTTTACCTGATGTGGTTAGATTATTATCTAGAAAATATAGAATACAGACAGATTCCTCGTATAGATTTGAGAGAGGCGTTGATTATAATTTAGTAAATTTTACTCTCTCAAGGGTTCACTATTTATTATCTCAAAATACTAGTATTGGTAAATGTGAAATTACTAAAATTACTCACAACCATAAGTTAACAAAAACAAAGTCATTTAATTTTGATGCAAAACTATTCAAAAGAATATTAGGTATAGATATTGGTATAAAAAAAATCAAATCAATCCTTTGTGATTTAGGCATATCTTTTAAAGGTCAAAAAGTAAATATTCCAAGTCATAGATTTGATATTTCAAATAATTATGATTTGGTCGAGGAAGTAAGTAGAGTTTATGGTTTTGATAATATATCTGAAGCACCATTTGATACTTTTTATAGTGAACCTCGCAATTTGTTAAATATAAGTGAAAAATTAGTAGTACTTGGTTATAAAGAAGTAATAAATTTTACATTCATATCTAATAATTACACAGAAAATAATAAAGAACTCAAGCTTGAAAATCCCATATCAAAGGAGAAATCTGTTATGAGAGAATCTTTGATTCCCGGATTACTATCAAATATTTCTTATAACGCAAATAGACAGCACAAAAGTATTCGTATTTTTGAAAAAGGAAAAACATACTTCAGAAATAAATCTAAAATAATGGAATCAAACTTTATTTCGGCAGCATTATTTGGTAATAAATCATCCACAGACCTGGTATCAAATAGCTATGAATATGGAATAGGCGATTTAAAATCTGATATTTTATCATTATTCCCAAATATTACTTTTAAGAAGAACGATAACTCAGTATTTTTTGATACAAACAATTCTCTTTCGTTGTTTATTGGAAATAAAATTGTTGGACAGTGCGGACTTGTTTCGCCTGATGTTATAAAGGATTATGAGATAAAAGGAAATGTTTTTGCATTTGAAGTTTTGGAAGACAACCTGCAACAAGATAAAGATTTAATATTCACTGATATTTCTCAGTTCCCTGCTGTTTATAAAGACATTACCCTGATTACAAGCATTGATAATGATATATTAAAAATTATTGATGAAATTAGAAAATACAGCTATAAATATATGAAAAATATAAGAATAAAAGATATATTTATCAATAAAGATAATCTACAATCAAATAACAGAAACGTTACTATAGAAATATGTCTTCAATCGAATAGTAAAACTTTGAATGATAATGATATCAGTGAAGATCTAAATAAGGTGATAGCAGATTTGAAAAATATACACAAAATACGCATACAAGAAGTATAGGTAATGACAATAACAAAAGATTCTCTTGTAGAAATGATACATAATGAGGTTGGGCTCAATAAGAGAGAAGCAAAAGAGCTAATTGAATGCTTTTTTGAGCAAATTAAAAAAGCACTTGAAAATGGCAATGATATAAAATTATCTGGTTTTGGTAATTTTGTTCTTAGAAATAAATCGCCCAGACCAGGAAGAAATCCAAAAACTGGTGAAGAGGTGACTATCTCAGAGAGAAGAGTGGTAACATTTAAATCAGGATTAAAGCTGAAATCTAAATTAGAGGCCTACGATGGAAACGAATAATTCTATTGAGATACCTAATAAGCGATACTTCACTATAGGAGAAGTTTCAAAGATAACTTTTATTAAAACTCATATCCTGAGATATTGGGAAAAAGAGTTCGAAATATTAGAGCCAGTTAAAAGAAAGGGCAACAGAAGATACTATACGCAGAATGACATCCTTACAATTCTTAAAATAAATAATCTTATTACTTCCCAAGGATTTACAATCGAAGGTGCAAAGCAAAAATTGCATTCAACTGCAAATTCATCACATACAGAAGATCCAGCTTATATATTATTAAAAAAAGATATTCAGCAAATTATAGATGTCCTTGATAAATAGGGATATTATATACAAACCTTCCTACGAGTATGGTCAACAGAAAGTCATTAGGAAGAATGACTTTAGATATTATAAATTTCATGAATTATTAGTGCCAAGCGTCACATCCATACTAAGATTGTCAAGACCAAAACAATCATATAATCACTCATCTAAACAGGCTGATTCGTTTGAAATAGGAAATCTTATGCATAAATATCTCGAATATTATGTTATCAATAAAGAGATTAATAATAAAAGTTCAGAAAATTCAAAAATTGCACTTAAACTTAGCGAAGTTATTATAGATAATATTTTCCCGAAAATTGACTCATTCATCTCTACGGAAGCAACTGTTCATAATAACCATGAGTATGCTGGAACACTTGATTTACTTGCTTTAGTTGATAATAAACTTACTATAATTGACTACAAATCAACCTACAGACAAAAAAGCACTATGCAAATAGATGAGCATTTTCAACAATTAGCAGCATATACGCTAGCACATGATAATATGCATAACACAAAAATAGAACAAGCAATGATATTTGTAGTATATAAAGAAACCTATAAATATGATATACATACAGCTGATTTATCACTACTTCATCAATATAAGTTGTTATGGAATGAAACATTAGAGTACTATAAGGAGATATCTGTATGACTAAAATAACAGAACTAGCAATTGATACTCTAGAGGATATAAAAGAAAATAAACTCAAATTAACTGAGTTAAGGGGGTTGGTTTGACTACGACTCACTTGAAAAAGAAATTGGTAAAATTAATCATAATCTTAACGACCCTAAAGTATGGGAAGATAGAAAACTAACTACTGAACTTAACAAGAAGCTTAAATTTCATACAAACTTAAAAGATAATATAGATTCTATAAATTCAGATTTAGAATTAATCTCATATACCCTTGAGTCAACTATTGGCGATGCTGCTAACATAGAAGATAATAATTTAATTACTGAAATGATTGAATTACATAAAACCACTGTACAGGAGCTAAATAAACTCTCATTCAAACAATTATTTAAGGGCGAAAATGATTATGCTGATGCCTATATTGACATTCAATCAGGTTCTGGTGGAACAGAAGCCCAAGATTGGGTAGCAATGATGATGAGGATGTATTTAAAATGGACAGAAAAACATGAATTCGATTCCGAAATAACAGAATCAAGTGAGGGTGAGGTAGCTGGCTTCAAAAATGTTACTATCAAAGTTAATGGAGATTATGCATACGGATGGCTGAGAACAGAGACAGGCGTTCATAGACTAGTTAGAAAATCTCCATTTGATTCTGGAAATCGAAGACATACATCGTTTGCATCAGTTTTTGTATATCCTCAAGTAGATGATTCATTTGAAATAGATATCAACCCTTCCGATTTACGCATAGACGTTTTTAGGGCAAGCGGAGCAGGGGGCCAACATGTAAACACAACAGAATCAGCTGTAAGAATAACTCATCTCCCGACAAAATTAGTTGTACAATGTCAAAACGGAAGATCACAGCATAAAAATAAAGAATCAGCAATGAAACAGTTACGTGCTAAACTGTACGCACACGAATTAAATAAAAAAAATGAAATAAAGAATCAAGTTGAGTCTGAGAAGTCTGACATAAGTTGGGGGAACCAAATCAGGTCCTATGTACTAGATGATTCAAGAATAAAAGATCTGCGAACTAATTACGAAACAGGAAATACACAATCCGTATTAGAGGGTAATTTAGATGATTTTATACAAGAAAGTTTAAAAAGAGGTTTATAAATGTCAGAAAATAATAAATTAATTATTGAACGAAAAAAGAAATTAGAAGAGCTCTCAACTAAAACAAAACTGTATCCAAACTCCTTCAAAAGAAATATAAATGCAGACGGTTTAAGGCAAAAGTTTGATAATAAAACCAAAGAGGAATTGGAATCTGAAGAAAAAGTATTTTCTGTATGCGGAAGATTATTAACTGTAAGAAAGATGGGCAATTCAACTTTTGCTAATCTTCATGATGACTCTGGTAAGATACAATTATTTCTATCGAAGAATGGAACAGGTAAAGAAATGTACAAGCTTCTAGATCAAACTGATTTAGGTGATATTATCGGAGCTAGTGGCAGAATCTTCAAAACAAAAACTGGCGAGCTGTCGATTAACGTAACGGAATATATGATTCTATCAAAATCATTAAGACCTCTGCCTGAAAAATACCATGGACTATCTGATGTAGAAATAAAATACCGACAAAGATATCTCGACTTAATGATTTCTGAGGATTCAAGAAAAGTATTCAAAGACCGAATCAATATAGTTTCACAAACTAGGAAATTTTTTGAACAGGAAGCATTTTTGGAAGTTGAAACACCCATGATGCATCCTATAGCAGGAGGGGCAGCTGCCAAACCGTTTGTTACTCATCATAATAGTCTAGACATGGAATTATATTTAAGAATTGCTCCAGAGCTATACCTAAAAAGGTTAATAATAGGTGGATTTGAAAAAGTTTTCGAAATAAATAGAAGTTTTAGAAACGAAGGACTTTCTGTTAAACATAACCCTGAATTCACTATGCTAGAATTTTATGTTGCTTATGAAGATTATAACTACCTTATGAATCTTATAGAAAAATTAATTAAATCTCTGATTGATTTCATTGGTTTAAATGAATTATTTAGGTATCAAGATTATGAGATAGATACAGTAAATCCATTTGAAAAGCTTAACTTTCATCAATCAATAATTAAATATTGCGACGGTATCAATGATAAAAATATAAATGATTATTCTGTTCTTGAGAGTTTTTGTAAATCAAAAGATATTGATATAACAATCAAAGACTCAATATATAAAACACAATTGGATATATTCGATAAAATGGTTGAAAACAAGCTAATTAATCCTACTTTCATTACAGAGTATCCAACAGCAGTATCTCCTTTATCACGAAGGTTAGATGCTAATCCAGAAATTGTAGAAAGGTTTGAATTATTTATTGCTGGAAGAGAAATTGCGAATGGTTTCTCCGAACTGAATGATCCCCAAGACCAAGCACAAAGGTTTAGTGAACAATTAGAAAAAGATGATGAAAAAATGAATTATGACTCTGACTTTATTACAGCTATGGAGTATGGTATGCCTCCAACAGCTGGAGCAGGTATAGGAATAGATAGGCTTGTTATGCTCTTAACTAACTCAGCATCTATCAGAGATGTATTATTTTTTCCACTAATGAAGCCTAAGGCTTAAGCAATCAAACCTTGTAAGTCTGTAAAAAAATTATCATCAAGCTTATCATAATTATATTCTTTCACTTGAGAAATGATTTCTATCTTATTTTCATTTAACTTAATCCTTATGAGATCATTCTCTAGTGGATAAACCTCAATTAAATTTCCATATGATTGATATTCAGTATTATTTATATCTAAATATTTTTCTATAAGTGAAATCGAATCATGAACATTATTCATCACACAGTTTTGAAGCATACCCAATATACTTTCTAGGCGTAAGTTTGATGAGACTATTTTTTTCATTTACAGGAATTTTTAGAGCCTTAATAATTTGTAATATTATTTCTTTATTAACTTTTTTCCCTCTTGTAAACTTTTTTACATACTCATAAGAATCAGATATGTGATATTTTCTGGCTACCATCTGTATAGGTTCTGCTAAAATTTCCCAACTATTATCAATATCTTGGTTGATTTTATCTCTATTAATGTCAAGTTTATTTAATCCGATTAGTATATTTTTATAGGCAATTATTGAATATGCGAATGTTAATCCAATATTCCTTAAAACTGTTGAATCAGAGAGATCTCTTTGTAGTCGAGATATTGTGAGTTTATTTGCAAAGAAATGACTCAAGGCATTACTCATTCCTAGGTTTCCCTCAGCATTTTCAAAATTGATTGGGTTTATTTTGTGTGGCATAGTTGAGGAGCCAATTTCTCCAGGAATATTTTTCTGGGTAAAATAGCTTTTAGAAATATATGTCCAAATGTCTTGTGAAAAACCAATTAGAATAGAATTTATATGATTAATTTTGTTGCATATTTCAGCAATATAGTCATGTGGCTCAATCTGCGTTGTATGCGAGTTCATCTCAATCTTTAGATTTGAAAGATATTTCTTAATTTTTTTTGGCCAGTCTATATTTGGATAAGTAATACTATGAGCAGAATAATTACCTGTCGCGCCATTAAACTTACCTTTTATTTTAATTTGTTTAAGATCATTAATTTGAGCTAACAATCTTTTTTGAAAATTATTAAATTCCTTTCCCATAGTTGAAGGTGATGCAGGTTGTCCATGTGTATGTGATAGCATAGAAACATTTTTATATTTCTTACTCATCATTTTAAGTTTTTTTTGTAATAGATTAGCTTGAAATAATAGAATTTCTCTTGCATCTTTGAGCATCAGCGCATACGCGATATTATTTATATCTTCTGATGTACAGCAAATATGAATATGCTCCTTATACTTATATATTTTTTTATTTGATTTAATTTTTTCTTTAATGAAGTATTCAACTGCTTTGACATCATGTTTAGTTATTTCTTCTATCTTTTTTACTCTTTTTGAATCTGTATTGGTAAAGTTGTAATAGAGTCCTCTGAGTGTTTTGATTTGATTTTTGGAAAACTGAGGAAGTGATTTTACTTGAGGAAGATTAGATAAAAATATCAGCCACTCAATTTCAACCTTTATACGAGTTTTTATAAGATTATGTTCGGAAAAGATCTCATTGATATCATTACATAATGACTCATATCTACCATCTGTAGGAGAAGCAATATTGAGATTATATTTTTTCATATTAAACGGCTTCCTAAAATGATATTATAGCACATAATTAATATTAATAATATTTAGCAAGTAAAATGAAAAAAAATAATTATAGAATTGAATCAGACTCTTTAGGAAAAGTGAAAGTACCCAACGATGCTCTATATGGAGCTCAAACACAAAGAGCAGTAGATAATTTTAAAATCAGTGGCATTACGTTTGATCCTGCCTTCATTCAAGCTCTGGCCAGTCTAAAAAATGCTTGTGCATCTGCTAACCTTAAATGCAAAACATTGACTAAAACAAAAGCATCTTGCATCACAGCAATTAGCAGCAAAATTTCCAAGAATCCACTAGACTATGTTGATCATTTTCCAATTGATATTTTTCAAACAGGTTCCGGAACTAGTACGAACATGAATATGAACGAGGTAATATCTGAAATAGCTAAAAGAGTTCATAAGAAGACAATACATCCTAATGATGATGTAAATATGTCCCAAAGTTCAAATGATGTAATTCCTACCACTATAAATATTTCAAGCTTAACGATGAGTAAAACACTATCAACCTCAATGAATTTTTTATGTGAATCAATCAATAAGAAAGCTAATTTACTAGCACATGTTATCAAATCAGGAAGAACTCATTTAATGGATGCAGTTCCGATATCATTTGAACAAGAGCTTAATGTTTGGGAAGAGCAGGTCAGAGCATCTCAGGCTCAAGTGGATCTTTCATGCGAAGAAATATCCTACTTACCAATTGGGGGAACTGCTATTGGAACTGGAATTAATGCCCCAAAGATGTTCGCAAAAAATGTTTGTAATGAACTAAACAAAAGTTATAAAGAATTGAAAATTAAGTTCAAACCTTTATTAGTAAAAGGTGAAATGATGAGTTCACAAAATCATATTTTGACTTTAAGTTCTGCCTTAACAAGATACGCTTCTACATTATCTAAGATTGCAAATGATATTCGTTGGATGAATAGTGGACCGATTTCAGGGTTATCTGAAATAACTTTGAAACCACTTCAGCCAGGAAGTAGCATCATGCCGGGGAAGATTAATCCGGTTATATCTGAATCAGTTCTGATGGCAGCTGCACATGTTAATGGCAATCATGTTACAATTTTACAAGGAAGCAGCAGTGGTAACTTTCAACTTAATACAATGCTACCAGTTATAGCGCATAACATCATTGAGTCATTATATCTTATGATTAATTGTACATTTAGCATGATAGAGTTAATTGATAGCTTCAGTGTTAACAAAGAAAATATTAAAGATAATTTGTTTAGAAACCCTATCATCGCTACAAAACTTAATCAGGTTATTGGATATGATTTAGCATCTAAGATAGTAAAAGAAGCATATAAAACAAATAGCTCTATTTTTGATATTGCAGAAAAACTGACATCTCTTACTAAGTCAGAATTAATAAAAATACTTGATCCAAAAAAACTCATATAAATGGAAAAATCGAACATAGATAATATATTTATCTACTGGCTTTATTATATATCTATTATTTTCATAGCTTTTTATTCTATTGAATCTTTAGGATTCATATCCGGTATATTTCAAGATGATATTAGTTATTTATCTTCCCTAATTGCAATTATCTTTATCTTTTATTTATTTCAATGTGGTTATTATCTGTATAAGCTTAGAGATGCTGTATATTTTTTGTCAACCGAAATTCATGATGATAATAAAAATCCTTTCATCATAATCTATAAAGAGTTACAAACAGCATCTGATCTTCTATATGACAATTCTAAAACATCACTTCATGAAGAGTTTAAGCTTAAGCTTTATGAATATGTTGATAATGGCTTTTTCATTTCTGATATTTTATTGAAACTAGGAATTATAGGTACAGTTATAGGATTTATCATTATGTTAAGTTCACTTTCATCAATAGATGAAATGAATTTATCTAAGATGAATAATTTACTACTAAGTATGAGTGCAGGAATGAAAGTTGCTTTATACACAACATTGACTGGGCTAATTGGGTCTATACTTCTTTCAATTCAATATAACTTTTTTGAAAGTAAAATAAATATATTCATTAATCAAGTTATCAATGCAGGAAATCATGCGAAGAAAAAATAGAATTAGAACAGAACCATTCACTGATTTATTGTTTAATACACTACTTGGATTTACATTTTTATTTTTCATAACCGTTCTTTTCATTAATCCTATTTCAAAGATAGGCAACGTTAATATGAAGGCAGAGTATATTGTAACTGTTGATTGGAAAGATAGCCTGCCAGACGATGTCGACATATGGGTTCAAGATCCAAATGGAGAGACAGTTTCTTATTTAAAAAAAGATGCTGGTTGGCTTCATCTCGATCGAGATGATCAAGGCATAGTAAATGATGTGGTTACAATTGACGGTGAAGATATTATCTATCCAATTAATCGCGAGGTTGTTACTTTGAGAGGCATTATTCCAGGGGAGTATATCTTAAATTTATATTTATATGAGCATAAAAGTAATCACCCGATTGATGTAAAAGTGATAATAGAAAAAGTAAATCCAACCTTAAAATTAGTATATGCAAAAAATATTACTCTTGAGAAAAAAGACTCTGAAGTTACAGTCACAAGATTCTTCCTAAATGCAAAGGGAGAATATTCATCAGGAGACAATCAAAAGAAAGTATTAACTCCATATAATCTAAAAGGATTTTAAAGATGATTTTATATTTTTATTTAATACTTCTTTTATTTGTATATATCATCCTTATAAATCACTTTATTAAAGGAAAAAAGTATAATCAAAAAATATTAATAGTTTTAAGCATTACAGTATTATTTTCTTTTCTTTATGAAAGTATAAGAGACAATGAAGGTTATGCTGTATCTGAGAGCTTACCCCAGAGTTTTTATGTACTCAATAGTTATGTATATGGAGATAATGTATTGATTTTAATTAAAGAAAAAGATAGTCAGCCAAGATTATATAAACTTAAAAAATCCCTTAAACTTAATAAATTTCTAAAAAAGTACAAAGGTTTGAAAAATGATGGACAAGATGTAGTCGTAAAAAAGAATAGCTACAGTAGTGAAGATTCACTAGGGATGTATATTGAAAGCGTCCAAAAAAAGTTACCTCTAAAGTAAGACATAGAATTACAAGATTTTATTTGTTAGAATACGGCAGATTCTATTTTAGAGGGAAAGAATAATGTCAGAAAAATCAGAAATATCTATAAATAATAATAACTTCAATGTTTTTAATATTAATCAGTACCAAATAGAACATTTACCATACTCTCTTAGAGTTTTGATGGAAAACTATTTAAGGAATGAATCTGATAATGAAAATTTCAATACTATAATAGATAAATTTGTAAAATGGAATGGAAGCGCTGATGCTAATACTGAAATAACCTTTTACCCTAGCAGGGTAATTATGCAGGATTTTACAGGAGTACCAGCAGTAGTAGACCTAGCATCAATGAGAGACGCTATGATAGCTCTTGATGAGAGCAAAGCTGATGCTGTGAATCCTCAATGTCAAACAGATTTAGTCATAGATCATTCTGTGATGGTAGATCATTTTGGAACTTCTGAGTCAAAAGATCTCAATACTAAGCTTGAATATGAGAGAAATACAGAGAGATATAAACTTTTAAAATGGGGACAGCAAGCATTTAAAAACCTGCGTATTGTTCCACCTAATAATGGAATTATACATCAAATTAATATTGAATACATTGCAAGAGTAATTTATGAAAAAGAAGGCCAGCTTTATCCTGACACTGTAGTTGGAACAGACTCACATACAACAATGGTCAATGGTCTTGGAGTTCTAGGGTGGGGAGTTGGTGGTATTGAAGCGGAAGCTGCTATGTTAGGACAGCCTATTCCTATGCTACTCCCAGAAGTAATTGGTTTTGAGTTGACAGGTAAACTAGGTCAAACCACGACTGCAACGGATCTTGTTCTCACAATCGTCCAGATGTTAAGAGAAAAAAATGTTGTTGGTAAATTTGTTGAATTTTTTGGCTCAGGATTAGACAACTTAAGCATAGCAGATAGATGCACAATCTCTAATATGGCACCTGAATATGGTGCCACATGTGGGTTTTTCCCAGTTGATGCTTTGACAATTGATTATTTGAAAATGACAGGCAAAGATGAAAATCATCTTAAAATAGTTGAGGATTACAGCAAAGAATGTGGGTTTTTCAGAGATGACACTCAAGATATTAAATATACAGATTCTCTATCTTTAGACATGGGTGATGTTGAAGCATGTCTCTCTGGACCTAAAAGACCACAAGACAGAGTACTTCTCTCTGATGTAAAAGACGTTTCTGAAAGAGAGATAAAGAAATTAAAAAAATCACCTAAAACAGATGGAGCAATTAATGATGGTAATATATTAATTGCTGCCATTACAAGTTGTACAAATACTTCTAATCCAAGTGTAATTTTAGGGGCTGGCTTACTGGCAAAAAGAGCAACTGAAAAAGGGCTCACTACCAAGGAATGGGTTAAGACATCACTTGCACCAGGATCCAGAGTCGTAGAAAATTATCTAAAAAAAGCTAATCTTTTAGATTCGTTAAACAAGTTAGGATTTAATATAGTAGGTTATGGTTGTACTACTTGTATAGGTAATTCTGGCCCCTTAGACGATAAATATATAAAAGAAATTAATGAGAGAGATCTTGTTGTAAGTTCTATATTGTCTGGAAACAGAAACTTTGAAGGCAGAATTCATCCAGAAATAAAAATGAATTTTCTCGCAAGCCCGATGTTAGTCGTAGCATATTCACTTGTAGGTAAAATTAATGTAGATATAAACAAAATATCTCTAGGAAAAGACACAAACGGTACAGACGTTTTCTTAAAAGATATATGGCCATCAAATGATGAGATAAATGAGGTAATGAGTAAAACTATTGATGGAGAAATGTTTAATCAGTCATATAAAAATCTTTTTGATGGAGATAGTAATTGGATGTCTATTCCAACTTCTGACTCTGATAGATTTGATTGGGATGAAAAATCTACATACATTCAACCTTCTCCATTCTTTGGTAAAGAAAAGGATGATCATGAAAAACTACCAGCGATTAAAGGCGCTTACCCGCTTGTTATTCTGGGAGATAGTGTAACTACAGATCATATTTCTCCAGCAGGTTCCTTTAAAGACACAACTCCAGCAGGTAAACATTTAATTGATAACTCTGTGAATGTTAAAGACTTCAATTCATATGGCTCAAGAAGAGGTAATTTCAAGATTATGCAAAGAGGCACTTTTGCAAATATACGTTTGTCTAATAAATTGGTTCCAGAAAAAACCGGTGGATATACTAAGGTTTTACCAGAAGGAAAAGAGTTGTCAATTTATGATGCTGCACAAGAATATAAAAAAAATAAAACTAACCTTATAATATTTGCTGGAAGAGACTATGGCTGCGGATCTTCTCGCGATTGGGCAGCGAAAGGTACTAAATTACTTGGTGTAAAAGCAGTAATTGCAGAAAGTTTTGAGAGAATACATAGATCAAATCTAGTTGGCATGGGAATTATGCCTCTTCAATTCAATGCTAATGAAAGTTTTGAAGCACTTGGCTTAAATATGCATTCTTCTTTTGATATTGCTGAAATTACTAAGAATTCAGATACTGTTACGATTACAGAAAAAGAAACAGGAAAAATCTTTGAGGTGAAAGTGAGAATTGATACAGCAAAAGAGTGGGAATATTTTGTTAGCAATGGAATACTTAATTATGTGCTTAAAAAACTCGCAAATTAGATAGATAGTGCCATTTCAGCTATCTTTTTCTTAAAGAGAAAGATTCTGAATTTAGATCCACCCGATTGCTGCCATAATATATATGATCTGATTGCTGACAAAAGTAAAGCTCTTATCATGCAAGCATTTTTATTATCGGTGAGATGCTTATTATCTCCATTTACTATGATTCTAGGATCAATTTTACTTATTGTTCTTAGATAAAGATTTGATAAAAATTCTGCGTGTTCATATAAATTATCTTCAGTCACAATCACTGTATGATTAGATAGCTCATCTCGCAAATTGGAAATAATTTCATTATTATTATTCATATTTTTTACTAAAATATTTATTGCTTCAAAATATCGAGTTACTTCAGCATCTTTGGAAAAGGCATCTCCAACTAATTGTTTTCTCAAGAAATCTAGACCGCTATTAAGGCGTGCAAGATTAATATAAACATCTTCAATGTCATCTGATGTAGTTTGATATACGCTATATATTAGAGGTTCAATAATTTTATTATTAATTTGTCCATCCCATGCTATTTTTTTAATTTCTGCACTTGCTTGATAAATTGCTCCTAGTGAGATTACCTCATTTCTTAGTTCAGGTTTAAACATTTTGATATTACTGTCCCTCCGCCGATACATTGAGTACCACTATATAATACCGCAGCTTGACCTTGAGCAATACCCCTTTCGTTTTCTTTTAATGTTAAAAAATATCTATTATTTCTGATTCTTAAAATACACTCTTTGAGTTCTCCTCCATGTCTAAATCTTGCTTTAACTTTCTCTTTATCTGATATTTGATTAATGGCATTAAACTCACCTAACTCAATTTCTCCAGTATAAAATAGTGGAGATTGATCTTGACTTACTATAAGGGAATTGTCACTTATATTTTTATCTAACACGTACCATGGAGAATCAATACTATCTTTTAGACCACCAATATCAATACCTTTTCTCTGTCCTATAGTATATTTACTTAAACCTTTATGAGTGCCTATCGTGCTTTTGTCTTCATAGTTAATTATCGGTCCTTCAATCGGTTCTACATAACTGTCTATAAATAACGAAAACTTTCTTTTTCCGATAAAACATATTCCCATACTCTCTTTTTTATTCTCTAATCCTAAACCTAAATCTATTGCAATCTTTTTTACATCCTCCTTCATTAACCCTTGAAGAGGAAATACTGTATTTTTTAAAACCGTCTTATCTATCGTGTATAAAAAATACGTTTGATCCTTAATTTTATCTTTTGGAGAATGTAACTCAGGGCCTTTATTATTAATTTTTTTTGCATAATGTCCTGTAGCAATTAAATCGAAACCTTGCGATAAAGCATATTTATAAAATTGATTAAATTTGATCTCTTTATTACAAAAAACATCTGGATTCGGGGTGAAGCCTTTTTTTAAATCGCGTATAAAAATTTCAAAAACATTAGTCCAATATTCATCTGAGAAATTAATTAAATTTAGCTTAATATTAAGAAGACGACATACTCTTTTTGCATCTTCATAGTCTTCTCTAGAATTACATTCATCTCTGTCATCTTCTTCCCAATTTTTCATAAATATACCTTCTACTTCATAATCATCCTGAGTAAGAAGGTACGCGGCCACAGATGAATCAACTCCACCTGACATGCCAACAGCAATTCTTGGCTTCGATTTAGTCATATATTCTCTTTATAGTGCATATTTTATTTAAATGTTTAAATCATGATAATAATTAGGCTATTTGATTTGTCAAATAATCTTACAAGTAGTATCATCTAGCCAATTATTTTTACGACTAATGAGGTAATAATGAACAAAATGAGATCTGCAGCCGATATTCAAAAAGAATGGGACACTAATTCTAGATGGAAAAACGTTAAACGTGACTATACGGCGGAAGAAGTCGCTAAACTGAGTGGAAGTGTAAACATAGAGTATAGTCTAGCTAAACAAGGGGCCGAAAAGCTTTGGGATGAAATAAATAACAGTGATTTTGTGAATGCATTAGGCGCATTAACAGGAAATCAAGCTATGCAACAAGCAAAAGCTGGTTTGCGAGCTGTGTATTTATCAGGATGGCAAGTAGCTGGCGATGCAAATACAGGTATGCAAATGTATCCAGATCAATCATTATATCCGGTGGATAGTGTTCCATCTGTAGTGAAACGTATTAACAACTCATTAAGAAGAGCAGATCAACTTAATATTGCCGAAGGTAATGACCCTATAGATTATATGCTACCAATAGTAGCTGATGCAGAGGCAGGATTTGGTGGAGTATTGAATGCCCATGAACTTATGAAAGCCATGATTGAAGCTGGCGCTGCTGGTGTTCATTTTGAGGATCAATTAGCATCTGCCAAAAAATGTGGTCATATGGGTGGAAAAGTACTTGTACCAACCCAAGAAGCTGTTCAAAAACTTGCTGCTGCAAGGTTAGCGGCAGATATTTATGCAACACCAACCGTCCTATTGGCGCGTACAGATGCTGAAGCGGCCAATTTATTAACAAGTGATGTAGATGAGAGAGATAGAGAATTCACTACAGGCGAGAGAACAGCAGAAGGGTTCTACAGAGTAAAGAATGGTATTGAGCAAGCAATATCTAGAGGGCTAGCATATGCACCATATGCTGATTTAGTCTGGTGCGAGACTGGCGTTCCTGATCTCGATTTTGCAAGAAAATTTGCTGAAGCATTAAAAAAACAGCATCCAGAACAATTATTAGCATATAATTGCTCACCTTCATTCAACTGGAAGAAAAATCTTGATGATGCACAAATTGCCAAATTCCAGAGAGAACTTGGTGCCATGGGATATAAATTTCAATTCATCACGCTAGCAGGATTCCATGCATTAAACTATAGTATGTTTGAACTTTCAAAGGGGTATAATGCTGAGCAAATGACAGCATATGTCAAATTACAAGAAGCTGAATTTGCAGCTGAAAAAGATGGTTATACAGCTACTAAGCATCAACGAGAAGTTGGAACTGGTTATTTCGACTCAGTAACACAAGTTATAACAGGTGGGTCTTCATCAGTTACAGCGCTAACAGGCTCAACCGAAGAAGAGCAGTTTGATAAGTAGCGGGAGCCTATTTAATTGAAGCTTAATATTCCATCGGACGGAACTAAGATCGGGCATGATGGGGACAAACTTGTTGTGCCTAATAATCCTATAATTCCATATATTATTGGAGATGGAATAGGAATAGATGTAACACCAGTAATGAAACGTGTATTGGACTATGCTGTTAACAAGGCATATGGAAATGATAGAGAAATCAAGTGGTTAGAACTATATGCTGGTTCTAATTCTGAAGATTTATATGGCTCTATTCTACCCGAAGAGACTATAGAGGCTATGAAGGAATATAGAATTTCCATCAAAGGGCCACTTACTACACCTATTGGAAAAGGCCATAAATCTATAAATGTAAAGATTAGACAGAAATTAGATTTATTTGCTTGCGTAAGACCTATCAAATATTTTCCAGGTACCAGTACACCGATGGCTGACTCAGGAAATACAGACATGGTCGTTTTTAGGGAAAATACTGAAGACCTATATTCTGGTATAGAGTGGGAGCCAAATTCTCCCGGTGCTAAAAGAATAATTGACTTTATAAATAAAGAATTAGGTGGGTCACCATTTAGATTTGAAAAAAATTGTGGAATCGGTATCAAACCAGTATCTGAAGAGGGCACAAAAAGACTTATCAGGATGGCTATTGATTATTCATTGGAGTTAAATAAGTCGAGTATCACTATTGTTCATAAAGGAAATATTATGAAATACACAGAAGGTGCATTTCGTGATTGGGCTTATGATGTAGTAACAAAGGAATATAATGGAGTAGCACAGAAGAATAATACATATGTAATTGATAATTCTAAATTTAATACAGAAATAATAATTAAAGATTGTATTGCAGATAACTTTCTCCAGCAGATTATTCTAGCTCCAGAGCAGCATGATGTAATAGCAACACTAAACCTTAATGGTGACTATATATCTGATGCTTTAGCGGCACAAGTTGGTGGCATTGGTATGGCGCCTGGAGGAAACATAGGCAATGGGTGTGCAGTTTTTGAGGCAACACATGGATCCGCGGAACCATTTGCAGGCAAAAACAGAGTTAATCCAGGCTCTATTATTCTGTCAGGTGAAATGATGTTGAGATATCTTGGATGGACTGAGGCTGCAGATCTTGTCCTTAAGGGTGTCAAAGGAGCAATTCAAAAGAAACAACTCACTTACGATTTAGCCAGAGCTAGAGCAGGTAAGAGGTTGATAAGGGTCAAAACAACTGAAAAAAATAAAACTGTTGATGTTAAAGAAGAGATTACAAAGCTTGTTCCTGGCGCTACTCTTGTTTCTACTAGCGGTTTTGGTGATGCAGTTATCAATAATCTTTGAAGTTCTATTTATCCCTAAAAATAATACGACCTTTAGATAAGTCATATGGCGTAAGAGCTACCATAACACTGTCTCCACGGAGTATGCGGATATAATGTTTTCTAATCTTTCCAGATATATGTGCTGTAACTACATGACCGTTCTCTAACTCTACTCTAAACATTGTATTTGGAAGCGTCTCTATGACTTTGCCGGGCATTTCAATCTGTTCTTTTTTTGTCATATATAATATATTGAATGCATTGTAGCAAAATATTAAAATTTATAATACAAATGTTTAGAATCGAAGAAAAAAAGAAAAAAAAAGAGTTTAAAGAGATTAAATTTAATCACTTAATGTCAATTTATGAATTAAATTACCATAATTTTAAACAACTAATGAATTTCAAAGTTGAAAACACTAAAGAGCTTTTAAAGGTAAAGAAAAACTTGATAATACAGGACGTTTTTCAAGATAAATTTACACGTATTTTTAGAATGTATTATAAATTTAGTTACGATAATCAATTGTACACAAATAGAACCTTTTCAATTAAACCTCACTTGATCTTTTATATGTATGAGGATGCACAATTGCTCGAAGTAAAGTCTTTGAAAGATAATAAAATGTTCGAAAGTTCAATGTCTCATAAAATTAAATTAAACTTAAATTTGTTTTATTGGATAAAAGATTATATAAATCAATAATATAAAGATATATTAATAAATTACTATATCATATCATTACTATATTTATGTAATTACATGGTTGAAATAAGAATATTAAACCTTACAATATTAGTCAGGTATTAAGGAAAAATCATTTTAACGGAGGCTATAAAATGAAATTATCAGCAAAAGGAAGATATGCTATCAAAGCATTGGTAAATATTGCAACAAGTGACTCAAAGTCACCAAAAACATTACTTGAGATATCTAAATATCAAGGTATATCCTTATCATATTTAGAACAATTGTTCTCTTTGCTTAGAAAACATGATCTAGTTAGTGGTGTGCGTGGACCAGGCGGAGGTTACAGGCTTAAAGACAATCCTGATAACATTACAATTGCAAAAATCATAAAAGCTATTAATCCGGAAGGTTTAATCGAAGTTGATAGCAAAAAAACTGATGATGCAGTTTGGGATAAGTTTAGTAAAAAACTTACTAATTATCTTGATACAGTTACGCTTGGCAGCTTAATTAATGAGACCAAATCAACTGAAAATGATATTGATTTAGAGGAGTTAACAAACTACTATCAACAAAATCATGATTTAACTGATTAATTTAATCTTAGAATAGGGAGATAAGATGGCATACAGTGATAAAGTTCTAGATCATTAT
>MDSV01085700.1_pt1 | contig 23074 bp, 16 predicted proteins | sample 810851 | NCBI WGS metagenome assembly MDSV01 (sample SAMN05326640, study PRJNA326480) | marine metagenome | isolation source: seawater | place: Atlantic Ocean: North East | collected 2012 | reverse complement strand
TATAGGTATTGAATGGCCTAATATTTCTCCTTTTTTATCAGAAAAGGACAGAAATGCAAAAAAATTTAGTTCTTTTGTGTCTCCTTTTTAACAATGAACAACCTCGAATATACATTCTTAGTATATGCTGAATTTTTTGTCTGCATTATTCTTTTTGGTTTGGTAATAAACACTATACTACTAAAATTTTCTAAAACTTTTGGGATTAGAGAAAAAGACAATACTATGGTTAGGTGGACCACGGTTGCTAAACCTGCTTTAGGGGGAATAACTTTTTTTATGAGTTTTTTAGTAAGCACAGCCTGCTTTGGAATATTGTTTGATCATAATGAGTTATTTAAAAATGGAGAAATTATAAGTGTCATTGGCGCCCTTTGTTTGGCCTTCTTAATGGGCTTAGCGGACGATGCTTACGATACAAAACCATGGTTGAAATTTTTTATACAAATTACTTGTGGTTTAATCCTGATATTTGGATCTCTCAAGACTGGAAATGAAAATCATATTATTTCTTTATTTGAAAATGATTTACTCAACTACATTATCACTGTATTGTGGGTAATAGGTATTATGAATTCTGTTAACATGTTAGATAATATGGATGGAATTACTACTGTTACCTCCATATTTATTTTTATTACTGCACTTATTTTCTTGGCATTTCAAAATGAGTATGAACATTACGACTTCATGATTATTCTTGGAATTACTGCTGGTTTATTAAGTTTCTTATTTTATAATTGGACACCTGCTAAAATATACATGGGAGATTCCGGAAGTCAGTTTATAGGTCTTTTATTGGCAATTATTGGAATCAAATATTTTTGGAATTCAACTGCATTTGAAACCCATAAATTAATTTCAAGTCGACAGATAATTATTGTCTTATTAATTTTCATTTTACCTATTTCAGATACAACAAGTGTCTTTATAAATAGAATTGCACGAAAACAATCTCCATTTATTGGAGGCAAAGACCATACTACACATCACTTATCATTTTTAGGATTTAACAATACACAAATCATTTTTATCTTTTCTGGAATTGCATTCTTATCTTCATTAATTGCCATAGCTTTATACAGATTTGGAGACAACTGGTCCTTAATTAAGTTTATACTATACTCCATATATATATTAGCTATATTTTTTACTTTATATATTACTACTCAACAGCATAAAGACTTACGAAAATAGATTATACATTTAAGGTTAAATGTTTAAAGATTATATTTCCATAGAGGGCGCAAGAACACATAACCTTAAAAACATTTCACTTCAAATTCCTCACAAAAAATTAGTAGTAATTACTGGCTTGAGCGGAAGTGGAAAATCATCTTTAGCATTTGACACCATTTTTGCAGAAGGCCAAAGAAGATATTTAGAAACTTACAATGCGTATGCCAGACAATTTGTAGGTCAGCTAACCAAACCAGATTTAGACCATATCTCTGGACTAAGTCCTGTAATTGCCATTGAACAAAAAACAGTTTCTAAAAACCCTAGATCTACTGTAGGTACTATCACGGAAATCTATGACTTTCTAAGATTATTATTTGCTCGTGTATCGACCCCTTTATCACCAATAACCAAACTGCCTTTAATTAGCTATTCAGAAAAGCAAATAATTCAGTTAATATTAAAAAAATATCCTAACAAAAAAATCCTAATTGCTGCGCCCTTAGTGAAATCTAGAAAAGGACATTACAGAGATCTTTTTGATCAATTAATTAAACAAGGTTTTACCAAAGCATATATAGATGGTGAGATGAAGAATCTCTCCTTAGGTTTCAGATTAGATAGATATAAAAACCATGATATTTCATTAATAGTTGATAGAGCACTTGTTAATGATAAAAATAAATCGAGAATACAGAAAAGTATTTCTTTAGCATTTAAAAAGGGGAAAAAAGAAATTCAAATTATCGAAAATGCAGAAATCACCAATTTTAGTAAACAGTTAATGTGTTCTAAGAGCGGAATTTCTCTTCCAAATCCTGAACCAAATATTTTTTCATTTAATTCTCCTAAAGGAGCTTGTGATAATTGTAGTGGATTAGGTTTTATTCATGAAATTCAATTAGATAAAATAATTCCCAACCAAAAACTTTCTATTAAAAAAGGCGGTATCGAACCCTTGGGTTCGTTTGAAAACAATTGGACTTTCAAACAAATTCAATTATTACTTAAGTTTCATGGATATGAATTAGATACTGCAATAAATAAAATTAGTCAAGAATGTTTAAATCAACTACTTTACGGTACTAATCAGCTAATGAAAATATTAGGAGACAATGGAGTACACCAAGTATTGAATGGATATGAAGGTATAGGGAATTTTGTTCAAAGACAACATAAGTCAGGTGGAAATAAAATAAAAAGATGGGCATCAAGTTTTATGAACAAAAAGATTTGTAACTCTTGTAACGGGTCTAGATTAAAAAAGCATTATGAATTTTACCAAGTAGCTAATAAACATATAGGTGAAATAATAAAAATGGATATTAAAGAACTTAAAGGATGGGTTGATAATTTAATGACTACTCTCAATCAAACTCAACAATTAATAGCAAAAGACATTATTAAAGAATTGAGTAATCGAATTGGATTTTTAATTAATGTTGGTTTAGAATATTTAAATCTAAATTTACCTGCAGCTTCACTTTCTGGTGGAGAAGGTCAAAGAATAAGATTGGCATCTCAAATTGGTTCTGAGCTTACTGGTGTACTGTATATTTTAGACGAACCGTCAATAGGGCTCCATCAAAGAGATAATCATAAACTTATTAGTTCATTAAAAAAACTAAGAGACAAGGGCAATTCTATTTTAGTTGTAGAACACGATAAAGATATTATGAAAGAAGCGGATCTAATTATTGACATGGGTCCTGGAGCTGGTAAATTAGGCGGAGAGATCACAGCAGTTGACCAACCACAAAATTTAAATGCTGACAATTCATTAACCGGAAAATATTTAAGTTTAAAACCTAGAAAATTAAAAAAACAAAAAATATCTTTTAAAAAGAGGATTCAACTAAAAAAAGCAAATGGAAATAATTTAAAAAGTGTTACTACATCTTTTCCGCTTAATTGTTTGATCTGTGTTACTGGTGTTTCGGGTAGTGGAAAATCAACTTTAATCAATGAAACTTTATTCCCTATATTGAATCAACACTTTTATAAATCTGTAAAAACACCTCTTCCCTATCACAGTATTTTAGGAGTTGAACATATTGATAAAGTGATTGGAATTAATCAATCTCCAATTGGTAGAACTCCTAGATCAAATCCTGCTACGTACACTGGAATTTTTAATTTAATAAGAGATTTATTTACCCAACTTCCAGAAGCTAAAATAAGAGGTTATAAAGCAGGCAGATTCTCATTTAATGTAAAAGGGGGTAGATGTGAAACTTGTGTTGGAGCTGGAATGAAATTAATTGAAATGAATTTTTTACCCGATGTATATGTGAAATGTGATAAATGTAATGGAAAGAGGTATAATAGAGAAACTTTAGAAGTCAAATTCAAAGGAAAATCAATTAATGATGTTTTAAATATGACAATAAGTGAGGCTGTCGTATTTTTTAAAGACATCAATTACATTCACGATAGAATTAAAGTATTAGAAGATGTTGGTCTTGGATATGTTCAAGTGGGTCAATCTTCTACTACCCTTTCTGGAGGAGAGGCTCAAAGAATAAAATTGGCATCAGAATTAGGTAAAAAACAAACTGGAAACACTTTTTATATTTTAGATGAACCAACTACTGGACTTCATCACGAGGATATTAATTTACTGATGAATGTTATTAGAAGATTAATCAAACAAGGAAACAGTGTTTTAATTATTGAACACAACTTAGATGTAATTTTAGAATCTGATTACATAATAGATTTAGGACCTGAGGGGGGAAGCAAAGGTGGAGAAATTGTTTATGAAGGCAGCCTTGATAAAATAATAGGAAATCCAAAAAGCCATACAGGAAAATTCTTAGCATTAGAATATAATTCTTAAATTAAAAATTTAATTTTTATGAAAGATTGGAATGACATCAAATCCCAAGACAGTTGGGAAATTTTTAAAATAATGGGAGAATTTGTAGAAGGGTTTGAAAGGCTTTCTAGAATTGGACCATGTGTGTCCATTTTTGGTTCAGCTAGAACAGATCCAAATAATCAATATTATACAATTGCTGAAGAATTGGCTTTTCAACTAACAAAAAATAAATTTGGAGTGATTACAGGAGGTGGGCCTGGGATTATGGAAGCCGGTAATAAAGGAGCTAAAAGAGGCGGGGGAAAATCTGTAGGGCTCAACATAGTTCTCCCATTCGAACAAATGCCCAATAGTTATGTTGATAATGACAAAATTATCAATTTTGATTACTTCTTTGTAAGAAAGGTCATGTTTATTAAATACGCTCAAGGGTTTATTGTTCTTCCTGGAGGTTTTGGAACTCTAGATGAAATGTTTGAAGCTCTTACTTTAATTCAAACTAAAAAATCTGGTAAATTTCCTGTAATTTTAATAGGTAAGTCATTTTGGTCTGGTTTATTAAACTGGATAAAAGATGTTTTATTAAAAGAAGAAAATAATATCAGCGAAGAAGATATGGACTTAATAAAAATAGTTGATTCACCTAATGAAGCAGTACATTTAATTAATGATTTTTATAAGAAATACCAACTTCAACCTAATTTTTAACTACATCAGCCAGAAAATTATTTTACATAGAAATAGAATGAATTAAATCTATTACATATCATAAATCTCTTAATTTAATTCTGATGAATGCCTTTAGAATATCATAATAGAGCTTACTTCATCGTGATATAATTTGTTTCTAAGAATACGAGTTGCTCTGTAAATTATATACCTTATTAATGACACTGCTGTTTTCTAGTTAGAGTTCTTTCAAAATTTATTTAACTCTTTAGATTTAGATTTAATGGTATTTATGAATACTATGATTTACATCCAATTTCTAAATCTATTTTGAAAATTGATGAAAGTGAAAGATTTATTTACCGGCTGTCACCATAAAATACAAGTAGAAATTTGATTCCTTAATATTTATAGAACTTAAAAACCTTTTCAAATAGCTCCTTAGTTAAGGACATTTTAGATCTCATTTATAAAGGTCCAAAAAGAGCCTCCTTATCAACAACTTTGTATTGAAAAAACTAATCTGATGGATTCAATACACCTTATATCAGGATTAGTTTTGTTAAAACAAATGTATGTTTAAATCTTTTCTAATATTTATTAATATAATTGGCTTTCTTATTTTCACTATTCTAAATGTGAATGATATTGTAAGTTCTCACAAAGTTTTAAAAGATGGAAAGCCTGTAGAAAATCCAGTTAAAATAGCTAATAATCAAGATACTGAAGTAAAAATAATTATTGAAAAAAATGATTTTTCTGGTCCTGGAAGATTGCGATTAGATTTTTCTAGTGCTGAAGGAATCATTGTAAGAGAAAAGAGGAATGATGGATCTTCATTTACCTTTAAAAATAATGAAGCTCTATTTATATGGTATGATTTGCCAAATGAAAAGAATATTGAAATTACCTATGTAATTAGTGCTAATGATAATGTAACAGGGATGAAAAAAATAATAGGAGATTTTTCGTTTATAAATGACAATGAAAGAAAGCAACTGGAATTAGATGATTTAATATTTGAAGTAGATCCAAATATAAAAATTGAAGAAAATGAAGATGTTTTAACAAATAATATTTCTTCTGTTAAATCTTTGAGATTTATTGAGAAAGTGGATAGTGGCTATGTAGTAACTATTAATACAACAATAAAAAATCATAATGGCTTTGCAAGAATAAAAGATCAATTACCATTAAACGCTTCCGCCGTAGCGATCGAGACTGACGGTGCAGTATTCAAAAATATAGATGGATATGCGAAATTTATTTGGTCTGAAATTCCAGAAAATAAGGATAATATAACAGTTAAATATCGTATAGTAAATAAGACCTCTATTGATACAAGTTTTAGTTTATACGGGGTTTATTCATCTGAAAAATTGATAAGCGAAGGTTTTAACAGTGGTGTTCCCATAGATACTACAACCTACAATCCAATATCAGAAAATTTAATGGTAGAAACAATTTCTAACAGCGTAGCTGTTGAAGAAAAAAAGGAACCAGATGTTATTACTAATAATATAGAAATAGAAGAAGAAATAGATTTTGGAAAAGAAGTTAATCCTAAATTACCAATTGAAGAAAAAATAGTAAATAAAAATGAATTATCTGATAGTTCTATTAAAGAAGTAACAGATGATACAGAAGAAAAGTTAGAAAACAAAACTATTACAGAAGCTGAAGTAAAAACAATAGTTAAAAATGTGATTACATCTCAAAAAATTAATACTAATATTCAATATAAAGTTCAAATATTAGCTGGACATAAAATTGTGAGTTCTAACTACATAGCTAAAAAATTCAATTTCAAAGAAAGCTATGATATAGAGAGTCATCTAGGGTGGATTAAATATACTGTTGGATCACACAGTGAATATAAAGAAGCTAGAAATGCTAGAAATATTATCAGTAAAAAAGATTTTCCAGGACCTTTTGTATCTGCATATAATTACGGTGAGAGAATTTCTGTTCAGGAGGCGTTGATAGTTTCTAAGCAGAACTGGATACCCTAAACTCTTAAAAGTTATCTTTTTGGTCTGGCTTCATCAGAAACGGATATCTTTTTTCTGCCTTTTCTTCTTCGAGCATTAAGAATCTTTCTTCCATTTTTGGTAGCCATTCTAGATCTAAAACCGTGCTTATTCTTTCTTTTTCTGTTAGAAGGTTGAAAAGTTCTCTTACTCATTATTTTATTGTTAAGGCATGCAAAAATATAAGTTTTTTAATGTAAACAAAAATTAATACTTAATATCTTCAAAAAAAACAATATTGAAACAAATTTTATACCATTTACATAATTAATTTAAATTTGATGGGTGTTTATAAATAGCAGAAAAAAAAGCCAAAAAAATGAGAGTATTAATTTTAGTTCATGGAAAAAATCTTCAGCTATTTTTAAGTATTTAAAACCCTACCGATGGTTCTATATAATTGGTCTTATAACTCTTTTAATATCATCCCTTTCTTCTATCATATTTCCTTACTTATTGGGAGGGTTATTGGGCGTGAATTCTTCAGAAAAAGAAGCTCAATTTTCTCTAACAGATTTAAATAATATTAATTCATTATTTATTTTACTTCTAATACTCTTCGTGGTTCAATCAATTGCCAGTTTTTTCAGGATTTATCTATTTGGAATTGTCACTGAAAACTCTTTGAGAGATATAAGAGAAAATGTTTTTAAAAAACTCATTGGTCAAAATATTACATTTTATGATGAGAATAAAGTGGGGGAGCTTCAAAGTAGAGTGTCCTCAGATATTTCTCTTCTTACAGAAACTTTTAATACCACTTTAGCTGAATTTCTCAGACAAATTCTAACTGTTCTCTTAGGCATTATTTTCATTACGTTTATTTCTTGGAAACTTTCTTTAATAATGCTAGCAATAGTTCCCTTAGTTGCCATTTCTACTGTATTCTTTGGAAAATTTATTAAGAAAATATCCAAACAAGCTCAAGACCAGAGTGCCAACTCAAATATAGTATTATTAGAAAGTTTAAACGGTATTAGAAATGTTAAAGCTATGGTAAATGAAGTTTTTGAATTTCAAAGGTTTAAAAAATCAACAGATAAACTTAACCAACTTGGTAAAATCAATGCCATTTGGAGAGGACTATTTGCTGGCTTCATTATATTAGTTATGTTTGGTTCGATCATTTTTGTTATTTGGAATGGAATGAAAATGGTTAATGAAAATACCTTGTCAAATGCTGAGTTTTTTCAATTTCTTCTTTATACTGTAATGATCGCCGCTTCTTTTGGGGGTATTTCAAGTTTAATGGGAACTATACAAAAAGCAATAGGTGCAACAGAGAGATTGCTTGAAATATTAAACAGTAAAGTTGAAATTGATATAAAAAATGTAACCAATACATCTAAATCAATATTTTTAAATAATATACGTTTTAAAAATGTAAGTTTTTACTATCCTAAAAGACCCGATTTAGAAATACTTAAATGTATTGATATTCAAATTCCAATTGGAAAACAAACTGCTATTGTTGGAAGTAGTGGAGCAGGTAAATCAACCATCGCTCAATTATTACTTAGATTCTATAAACCTTCCAAGGGAGAGATTATCATTGATAACCAGAATTATTTAACTTACGATCTAATAAACTACAGATCTAATATAAGTCTTGTTCCACAAGAAATATTTCTTTTCGGTGGCAGTATTTTTGATAATATTTTGTATGGATCTAATTCAGCTAATAGTGAAAAAGTTTTACAGGCGGCTAAAATTGCTAATGTAGATGAATTTACCACACAATTTAAAGACGGTATTTATACTTTAGTTGGAGATAGAGGCGTTCAACTTTCAGGTGGCCAAAAGCAAAGAATAGCTATAGCAAGAGCTATTTTAAAAAATCCCTCCTTATTAATTTTAGATGAAGCAACAAGTGCTTTGGATAATATTACAGAGAATGTTGTTCAAGATGCCTTAAATAAGTTGTTAAAAAACAGAACTTCAATAATCATAGCCCACAGACTAAGTTCGATAAAAGATGCTGAAAATATTTTAGTTTTGGAAAATGGTGAATTTACGGAAAATGGAACTCACGATTTTTTAATAGCTCAAAAAGGCGCTTACTACCAACTTTATCATTCTCAAAAATATTCAATAGAAAATTAATTAAATTTATATTAACTTTTGTTTATGACAATATTAAATATTGCTAATTTCACATTCAAAATTAAATATTATGGAACGTTCTTTTTTAGAATTTGAAAAGCCAATTGAAGAAATTAAAAACCAGATCGAACAAACCCAAGAAATTGGCAATAAAGGGCAAGTTGGAATTCAATCGACAATTAAAGAACTAGAAGATAAATTAGCCAAAACAACTAAAGGAATTTTTGAAAATCTTACTCCTTGGCAAAAGGTTCAGCTTAGCCGTCACCCTAACAGACCTTACACTCTAGATTATATTAATGCTATTACCAATGATAATTTTTTAGAACTTCATGGAGATAGAAATGTAAAAGACGATAAAGCTATGGTAGGAGGATTCGGTGAAATAGATGGGAAAACTCATATGTTTATAGGTCAGCAAAAAGGAAGAAATACTAAAGAAAGAAAGTATAGAAACTTTGGAATGGCAAACCCAGAAGGTTATAGAAAAGCATTAAGATTAATGAAATTAGCTGAAAAGTTCAATAAACCTATTGTGACCTTGATAGATACACCTGGTGCTTACCCAGGTTTAGAAGCTGAAGAAAGAGGGCAAGGTGAGGCTATCGCACGAAATTTATATGAAATGATGCTTTTAAAAGTACCTGTAATTTGCATTGTCATTGGAGAAGGTGCGTCTGGAGGTGCTCTAGGAATTGGAATAGGAGACAAAGTTATTATGTTAGAAAATACCTGGTACTCTGTTATATCTCCTGAGTCTTGTTCTTCTATTTTATGGAGAAGTTGGGATTATAAAGAAAATGCAGCTAATGCCTTAAAACTAACTGGAAATGATATGCTTAAAAATAAGTTAATTGATAGCATTATCAAAGAACCTCTTGGCGGGGCGCATGCTAACCCTGAAAAAATGTTCAAGAAATTAAAAATAGAGATAAAAAAGAATGTTGAAGAATTAGAAAATATTTCAGCAGATCAAAGAATTCAGTTAAGAACTGAAAAATTCAGTAATATGGGTAATTAATTATTTATTGTATAGTAATAAATAATCTTTTATGGAATCATTAAATGTATTAACTAAGTTTAAATTACTTATGGAAGAATAATTCCATAATTCTTTTCCGCAAATCAAATACAAATTTTCACTATACTCGTCGTACACAAATTTTTGTGCAACTAAGTTTGGATTTAGGTTATTAAGTGTTTTTAAGTCTAGATTATATGTTAAAACCCCATTAGAAGTCCCTAATAAAATGTGGTTATTTAATTTCAAAACATCTAACACTTCACTATTTAATAGCTCCGTTTCGGTAAATAAAATATTTAAGTTTTCATCATATATCTTAAGAAAGGTTTTATTTAATTGATTAGCAATAATCATATATTGTTGATGGTTGATTGGAATTATTTTAATCACATCTGCATCAATGTTAATTCTTTTTTTCTCAATTCCAGATTGTCTAAAAAAAACCACTATTTGCTTTTGGATAGTATTGGAATAACTCTCCATTAATACAAGGTCATTATCAACATAAAAAGCTCCAAACGATTCCTGATTAGTAGAATAGATAGCATTTATTATATTTCCTTCTTTATTAATTGTAAAAAGTCTACCATCGCTAAAACAAAGATGGGTTTGATCGTTATTATTCGTTTTAGATATTCCAGTAAAAAGGTTGAAAAAAGAAATATTAGAAGATAAGTCCCATAAACTATTAAAATTTACAGGATCAATAGACCAACCCATTTGATCATTTAAAAAAAAGAAATATTGGTGTTTTGAGTTTACTAACGATGATTTATAATTTCCTATGTTTGAATATCTGAGTTGAAGGTTAGAGTTAGAATCTAATTCGTATAAATGGGCCATATTATGATTTCCAAGAATATAATACTGAGACACTAAAAATCTAGGAAGTTCATTTATATTTAACGAAATATAACTAGATGAAATATTTTGATTTTCATCAAATGATTTAATATTTATAAAATAATTTCCACTATTTAAAAGTCTGTCATTTATTGCTAAAGAAATATCAAATTTAAAATAATTTGTATCGGCATCAATTTCCAATTTTTGGATAATAGTTGCTGAATTTTCAGAAACTAAATCAATTTCAATTCTATCTATATTGATATTATCCTGAGTAGTTCCAATAACATTAATATTGCAAGGTATTTGAAAAGTCTCATTATTTAATGGACTACTAATTGTGATTGTTGGTGGTTCAGTATCTGCTTTATTACAAAAACATAAAAAGAAAATAAATAAAAATAAAAACTGCTTTTTTGTACTTACTAACATTTGTTAATAAAGTTATTTGATAATTATAAACTGTCAAAATATTAGAGATAATCTTTATTAGATTACATTTGTTTTCAACCGATAAGAGTGTGGAAATAAGTAAAAAAAATAATCTCAAAACTATCACAACGCCCCAAGACCTCTCTGGAATTGGGAAGTTGCCGCCTCAGGCTCTAGATCTCGAAGAGGCTGTTTTAGGAGCATTAATGTTAGAAAAAACACCTTTAAATGATGTGATTGATATCATTCATCAACCAGAAATATTCTATAAAGAAGCTCACCAAAAAATTTATGCTGCAATACAAGAATTATTTTCGTCCTCTGAGAGTATAGATATTTTAACAGTGACCCAAAAATTAAGGTCCAATGGAGAAATTGATATAGTAGGTGGTGCATATTACATTTCTCAGTTAACCAATAGAATTGCTTCAGCAGCTCATGCAGAAGCCCATGCAAGAATTCTGGTGCAAAAATTTATTTTGAGAGAAATGATCCGAATTTCTGGAAAAGTAATCCAAAATGCTTATGATGAGACTACAGACGTTTTCAATTTATTGGACGAAGCAGAAAGTGAATTATTTAAAGTTGCTGAAGGTAATATTAGAAAAGATTATGAGACCATGGCTTCTTTATTATTTAAGGCTCAATCCGAAATTGAAAATGCCATGCAAAAAGAAGATGGCATCAATGGTGTAGGGAGTGGATTTACCGAGTTGGATAAAGTTACATCTGGATGGCAAAAGTCAGATATGATAGTTGTTGCTGCAAGACCAGGAATGGGGAAAACAGCTTTCGTTTTATCTATGGCAAGAAATGTGGCAGTTGATTTCCAGCATCCAGTAGCTATATTTTCTTTAGAAATGAGTTCAATTCAACTAGTAAACAGACTCATTTCAGGAGAGGCTGAAATTCCAGCAGAAGATATAAGAAGAGGTAATTTTTCAAAATCAGAATTTGAGCAGTTTTTTGAAAGAACCAAATCTCTTTCTGAAGCTCCTATATTTATTGATGATACTCCTGCCCTTTCTATTTTTGAATTAAGAGCCAAATGCAGGAGACTTAAGCAACAACATAATGTACAACTTATTATTATTGATTATTTACAGTTGATGAGTTCTGGAGGAAAAGGGGGCAATAGAGAGCAAGAAATAAGTAATATTTCTAGATCGATAAAAGAAATTGCAAAAGAATTGGAAGTTCCTATTATTGCATTATCTCAATTGAGTAGATCTGTAGAAACAAGAGGAGGTGATAAAAGACCCATGCTTTCTGATCTTAGAGATTCAGGTGCTATTGAGCAAGATGCTGATATAGTTTGCTTTATTTATCGTCCTGAATATTATCAGCTTACTGAATGGCCAGATGGTACCCCGTGTAATAGTCAAGGAGAATTGATAATTGCTAAACATAGAAATGGATCTTTAAAAGATGTAAGGCTGAAATTTACAGCGAAATATGCTAAATTTTCTAATTTTGATGGACTCAGTCAGCAAGATTTTATGTATAATGCTGGAATTAAACCTAACAACGATTTTGAGAATGATGTCTCCTCCTTCACCATGCCTTCAAAAATGAATGATGACTCTGATGACGATCCATTTTAATATTGATTTTTTAAATATCTAATTTCCCTTATTATATGACTGACTTCCTTAAAAAAGTAGTATTTTCTATAGTATTTATCTTAACTAGTTATAATTCAATTGCTTCATTTATTTTAATTCCAATGGATGAAGAAAAACAATCTAATCATTTAAAAGCTTATGGAATAGCTTTTTGGATATTACAAAATGATATTGAAGTCCATTGGTTGCTAAATTTCAGAGGCGGTAGTTTTTTAATTCAAAACCATTCTTCCATACAAGAGGAGTGTATTATAAGAGGAGTGAGTTTTGAAGTATTGACCAATTCAAAGGTTAAGCAAATAAAATTAAATATAGCAAATCCAGAAATAAACCAAGAAATAGTCAAGCTTGAGAAAGCTCCTAAAATTGCCGTTTATACACCTAAAGGGAAGCAACCTTGGGATGATGCTGTAACTTTAGTATTGACCTATGCGGAGATTCCCTACGATGAAATTTATGATAGGGAGATCATAGAAAATGAATTATTTAAATATGAATGGCTTCACTTACATCATGAAGATTTTACTGGACAATATGGAAAATTTTATAGAAATTACCGAAACGCAGCTTGGTATATCAACCAACAAAAAAATGAAGAATTAAGAGCAAACGAATTGGGGTTTGATAAAGTTTCTAAACTAAAATTAGAAGTAGGTAAAACTATAAAAGAATTTGTGGCTGGTGGTGGGTTTCTTTTTACTATGTGTTCTGGAACAGATTCTTATGATATTTCAATGTCTGCTGAAGATACTGACATATGTGAGTATATGTTTGATGGTGATGGCACTGACCCAAATGCTCAAGCAAAATTGAACTTCAATAATACTCTAGCTTTCAAAGACTTTAAATTAAAAACAAATCCTATGGAATATGAGTTTTCCGATATTGATGGAACCTCTCTACACAAACTGCCAGAAAATCAAGACTTATTTACTTTATTCGAGTTTTCTGCAAAATGGGATATTGTGCCCACTCTTTTATGTCAGAACCATACTAGAATAATCAAAGGTTTTATGGGTCAAACAACTGATTTCAAGACTAGCTTAGTGAAATCAAATGTTTTGATTATGGGTGAATCTAAAGTATTTGGTACTGCTAGATATATACATGGTCAATTTGGTAAAGGACAATGGACTTTTTACGGAGGACACGATCCTGAAGATTACAGACATTATGTAAATGATCCTCCAACTGACCTTAATTTATATCCTAATTCTCCAGGTTATAGATTAATTCTGAATAATATTCTATTTCCAGCTGCTAAAAAGAAAAAACAAAAAACCTAGCTTATGGAATTAGTGTAATATGCCCTTTTTTGTGAAAGTATTTTCCTTCTGAATTTTTAAACTCTATTTGATAAACATAGACACCCATCGGAGCAAAATTATTTGATAAAGTTGTACCGTACCAAGCTTCATTTATATCATTTGAATTAAAAATTAATGCTCCAAGTCTATTAAAAATAGACACAGAATATTCACTAAAATCAATCATATTAATTATAGGTTTCCAATAATTTTCAATTCCACTTAATGAAATTGCATTTGGGACAAATACCATTGGCTCATTTTGGATACAAAAAATATTAGATCCACTTTCTCCATTACTAGATATGCTGTTTTGAAATTCTTCAGCAATAACTTGATAACATATTCTACCATCAAAACCGGGGGATACTAAGGCATTAAAATCATGGAAATATTTAAATTCTAAAGAATCTAGTGAAGCTAATAATTGAAAATTTGGATTCAGGTTATCTTTATAAAAAATATGATAATTTAAAACGCCATTAGCCCAATTAAGATACCTATTCCATGAAAGTGTATTTACTAAGAATTCATCTGATGAAATAGTTAAATAAATAGATTTTCCAAAATTGGAATAAGCTACTTCATTCAAACAAGAATCAATTACAGAAAATTGATATACATAAGATTGCTCAATTGAATTATTAAAAATATCATAATAAGTCAAAGGAAAGGTTGGATTGTTAATTTGATCAATTAAATTAAAATCAATACCGTCATTATTGGATCGATAAATATTTAATTCTTGAATGCCGATTCCATTTTGACCTAAATATTTAACCAAAATAGTATCTCCTAAAACGTCTACTTCTGAAATATAGGAAAGTTGAGGAATTGGTGGCTGGTTCGCAAAAAAATCAATCACATTAGAATTGGATTTTACATTAAGCGAATCTGATTTTGCTTCAATAATAAATTGATAATTCCTATTTCCTTGTTGAATTGTATAAGAATAGTTTAACGAATTAGTTGAATCTAATAACTCCCAATTATTAGTAGAATCATTCCTCATAAATATATAGTAATTAGCTACTCCAAGTGGCCAATTGATATATTCATTCCAGGACAATTCTACACTACCAGAACATTGATCATAACTTTTGGATAAAAGGATATTATTATGAGCTAAACCTGCAGAAGAAGTATTAAACTGCGGGGGGATTCCCGAACTGCAACTATCCATTGCCGCTATAGCATATTGAACTACATCGTTTTGAAATGAAGATGAGTTAGTATCGTAATAAGTGGTGTTCTGTAATCCATAAATTGTGTCAATTGGGTTCCAGGCTCCATTCGAAAATTTGAAAATGATATAAGCCATCACGTCTTGAGCTACACTTGAATTCCAATGGATAAATAGTTGGTTATTAGAAGTGTCATTAGTAACTGAGTTTATAATTGGAGGGTCTGGGGCTTGTTGATCTTCAATGTATCCTCCATCTAAATTAGAAATGAAATCACAATTTAAAGTATTCAATCTAATTCTATAATTAATCCAATCGGAACAAACGCTTATATTATCGGTATAACTAGTGGAATCTATTGGCAATGTTGTCACTTGAGTCCAATTTGCAGAAGTTGGTGGATTAACTGGTGAAGATTTTTCAATTATATATTGACTTCCAGCAGAATGATTAGTTAGTGGAAAAGGTTGATTCCAAGAAAGAGCCACTCGTCCATCAAAAAGATTTACTAAATCAAAATATATGGAATAAATTGTATCGCTGTAATATGAATTAGCTCCCAACGGGCCATATAAACTTTTAATATAATAGCCTGATGAGTTATTTCCTGCAAAATAGTTCAGAAAATTAAAACTATTTACATTAGGATTGGATTCACTTCCTATTAAGACAAATCCATTTCCAGTGGTATCAGCATAAAATTGATGCTCAAATAAATTGGTATTACTAATATTTGTAGTATCCCAAGTAATTGATAGTTGACCAATTTCGTTAATTTCAATACAAAAACATGGCTGAGATAAGCACTGAGAGAAGGTAATATTTGATGTGGAAAATAAGAGCAAAAAATTAAATGTTAATTTATTAATTATTAAACTATTTAATTTTTTATTCATAGTATAAATAACGCAAATATAAGGTTAAAGTTGTGATAGTAAAAAGCTATTCTAAAAATTGAATTTAGGATGATTATTCATTATGCTTTGAGAATCTCTAAATTCATTTATTACTTGATTAATAATTTCAGATGCACTTAGAATATTTTTTAATTGAGAAGAAGCCTGTCCTATTTCTAATTCCCCGTTTTTTAAATCTCCTTCAAACATTCCTAATTTAGCTCTTCCTCTACCTAATTTTTCCTTCAACATTTCTTTAGAAGCATTTTGATTATATAATTTCATTATTTCTTGAAAGAAGTCATTATTTAATAATCTAACGGGTGTTAGTTCTTTTAGAGTAAGTTTAGTTTCTCCTTCTTTAGCTTCTACCACTAATTTTTTAAAATTCTCGTGAGCTGAAGATTCTTTACAAGCTACGAATCTTGAACCCATTTGTACAGCATCAGCTCCAAGAATCATTGCTGCTAACATTCCTCTACCATCTACGATACCTCCAGCAGCAATTAAAGGAATTTTAACTCGACGAGCTACTTCAGGGATCAAACAGAAAGTAGTAGTTTCTTCTATTCCATTGTGCCCCCCTGCTTCAAAACCTTCAGCTACTATCGCATCTACTCCACAAGCCTCAGCTTTAAGAGCAAATTTCAAACTTGATACAACATGAACTACTTTAATATTATGTGATTTCAAATGCGCTGTCCATGTTCTTGGATTTCCAGCAGAAGTGAAAACAATGGGTACTTTTTGTTCAATTATTGTAGCAATATGTTCTTCTGCATTTGGATATAATAAAGGAAGATTTACAGCAAATGGGAAATTGGTAGCCTTTTTGCATTTTAAAATATGTTCTTTTAAAATCTCAGGATACATAGAACCAGATCCTATAATTCCTAATCCTCCCGAATTACTTACTGAACTGGCAAGCCTCCAACCACTACACCAGATCATACCAGCTTGAATAATAGGATATTTGACATCTAATAAATGTGTTATTCTAGTTTTAGTCACTTTAAAGTTTTTTATCAATAGAAAAATTAAAATAGAATAAATTAATTAATTAGTAAGATCGTTGCTAAAAATAAATAAAATTAAGAAAATTGAAATTGTACACTCAAATTTAAAATAGAATATTCTCCCATTAAAGTCCAATCTTTATTGAACAAAATTTTAATATTAATTTAATTTAGTTTATCTATATTTGCAGAAATAATGAGATATAAACTAACTCTTATAATATCTATTTTATTCTGTTCTATAAAATTTAATGCTCAATATAATTTTGAAATTGGATTAAATATTGGAGGAACAGGGTATCTTGGTGAAATTGGTGGTACAAGTACAGAGGCGAAAGGGTTTTTAGGGGACCTTATTCTTAAAGAAACTAATATAACAGGAGGTATTTTTGGTAAATATAAAATAAGTCCTAAATTATTTTTTTCTTTTGGCATTAACTACGTTAAAATCAGCGGAGATGATATAAATACTGGTCAAGGCCCTCGATATTGGAGAAATCTAAGATTTCAAAATACCATATATGAGTTCAATACAAGAGCTGAATATTCATTTTTTAAATTGAACGATTTAGGAGGAAGAGGAAGATATAGAACATCTTTAGATTTATATGGATTTATAGGTATATCCGGTTTTTATCATAATCCGAAAGGAAGTTTAACACCTGGTGCCCCATCGAAAGATTGGGTTGAATTACAGCCACTCCAAACTGAGGGCAATAGTTACAGTAAATTAGGTATTTCCACTCCCTATGGACTAGGATTAGTTATTAAAACAAATACTTTTTACAAATTTGGATTCTATTTTAACTACATGAAAAATTATACAGATTATTTAGATGATATATCCACAGTTTATGCCGACCCGTCGTCTCTTAGTAGTCCCCTAGCAGCAGAATTAGCTAATCAATTTAATGGACCTGAAGAACAAGCAAATAGCTTTGGGATAGACCAAGTAAGAGGAAATCCTTCTAATTTTGATGACATTTTTATGTTAAATGTTAGTTTTAGCAAACTAATCTCCAGTAAAAATAATATTTACTATGCAGATTATTTAATGAAATATAAAATTCCTAAAAAATTAAAAAAGAAAAGGAATTATTCTGGAGGAAAGAGAACAAATTATTATCAAATGAATCAGTTTAAAAAGAAAAAAACAAGAAAAACCAAAAAAGCAAAGTTTTAAAAAAATTGCTTGATTTTTAAAATTGGTTTTAAAATGAATGTGAACCAGTATGGTTTTAAATTATTTATTTCCCAAGATCTCCGATCATTTTTATTAGCAATAATCCTATTTCTAAAATTGGAATTACTAATCCCTCCTTTTCTCATCTTAGTGATGTATTTAGGTAAATAAGTAGCTCTTAAATGATGAACTTCAAACATTCTAAGCATCAATTCATAATCGGCTGAAGTACCAAGTGTTAGATTATATAATCCATATTTTAAATAACTATCTCTTTTAATAAAAAAACCAGTATGGGGAGGCATCCAGCCCCATTTAAAACTATTTTTAGAATAATTATTTGATTTCCATATTCTAATCACATTATCCAAATTGTTTTTACTAACATAAGTAATATCCCCATATAGAATTTCTTTATTTAGGTCAAAACTTTCAACTACATTTTCAATTACATGGTGATTATCAAATATATCATCTGCATGCAATAAACCAATAATTTCACCACTTGCCTTTAATATCCCTTTATTAATTGCGTCATAGATACCATGATCTTTTTCACTAATAAATACGTCAATATGACTTTTAAATTGGTTAATAATTTTAAGAGTACTATCGTTAGATGCACCATCAATTATAATATACTCAATATTACTATAGGATTGATTAATCACAGATTCTATCGTATCTTTAATAGTCTTCTGACTATTATAACAAACCGTTATAATCGAAATTTTCATGAAATTTTTCGAGTACCAATTTTAAGTGCAGGATTACCTTTATAAATTCCATGAGAATCAAGATTCTTTGATATTACTGATCCAGCACATAATATAGCATGATCCTCTGCAATAACTCCAGGTAAAACCATAGATTTTGCACCTATCCATACGCCGTCTTTTAGAGATATTGGCTGAGTAATTAAATCAAAGGAGAGTGCTTTATAATTGTGATTACCACATATCAAAACAGCTCCTTGAGAAATGCAGACATTATTACCCATACTAACTAGCTCTAGATTATCTATCCATACATTTTCGCCTATCCAAACATTATTACCCAATTTTAGTTTCCATGGATATTTAATATTTACTTTAGGTTTGATAATAACTCCATTACCCAAATGAGCTCCAAACATTTTCAGAATAGAAACTTTAAGAAAATAAATAGGAAATAAACTAGACTTAAAAAATAGTATATTGACGAAATACCATAAACTTCTAACAATTATATTACCAGGATTATAGTTTTGATTATTAAATTTTGATAAGTCAGAACGTTTATTCACTTTTATTTGTACTTAACAAATTTAGATATTTATTTTTATGTAGCTCAGCGCTAATATATTTTTTAAAATAAGATTGCGCTCCCAAGTTATATTTACGATACTCTACTGAATCCATTTTATAAAAAAACAAGAGCTTTTCTTTAAATTTATTTTTATCAAGAGTTAATTGAAAGCCAGCTCGGTACTTATCTAGATTATTCCAAGGGCAAAAGTTAGATATTAAAACTGGTAATCCGCATGAAAGTGACTCTACTATTGAATGACCATAATTTTCGTTTAAGGAACTTGAAACAAATAAATCGGCTTTACTTAATTCAGAATCTATTTCCTTCTGGTTTAATAGCCCTGTAAATTTCACATTAATATTATTAGGTAGTATTTCTATAATATTATTTAATCGTTTATAATATGTTTGGTCCTCAATAAAACCGATGATTTTATAATTACACTTTAAAGGAATATCTTTTAGTAACTCTAATATAAACTCTATATTCTTAATTTTATTGACTCTACAAATAGTAATTAAATTTAATAGCCCACTCCTTTTATTCTCTTTTTTAAGGGGAGTTGACAATCTTGGTAGGTTAGGAATTACATTAATATTTGAACTTATATTAAAGTGCTTTTTTAATTCCACCAATTCTTTATTATTACTCACATGCCAAAAAACACCTTCATACATAGATGAAAAGTTAACCATTTTTAAAAAAAATAATTTTTTTGCTTTTTTAATCGATAAAGCACTTTTTCCCAACATCCCTCTAGGATGAATAATAATATCAAAATTATTATTGAAGAGAATACATGGAAGAATCGAGAAAAAAAAAGAAAAAATCCCGTTTAAATAAATCTTATCTGGATTTACATGATTTATAAGGGATTTTATTAATTTGATTTTATGATTCTTTTTATCTAGATAAATAACATTTGCTTTACCTACTTTTACCCAGACATTAATTTTTACATTGAGAGATAATTTATTGTCTAAATCGTAATTACTTGTGACTATGAAAAAATCAATATGATCTCCTAAAAATTCGACCATGTTAAATATTGAAGAAATGGGCCCTCCAGCTTTATAAGCAGGTTTATACCAATCAATAAAAATTAATACTTTATTCACTTACTTGCTGTTTTTATATTTATAGAATACCATTTACCAAAAACTACTAAATTCCAAATTTGAAGCCAATGAATAGATGGATCTCCTTTCAAATAAGATTTCCATAAAGAGATCACATTTTTCATATTAAAAAGAGCGGTTTCTTCTAAACTATATATAGCAGCTCCGCAGAATTCTCTGAGCTCATTTTTTATCCATAGTTCCCAAGGTAAAACAAATCCCATTTTTTTTCTGTGAATAATCTCATCTGGAATCCATCCCTTAGTTGAATCAATCAAAAGTTGTTTGGGGTATTTGGGGTATTTATATTGGTCAGACAGTGATAAAACATACTCTACTAATCTATGATCCAAAAAGGGAACTCTTATTTCTAAAGAATTACCCATTCCCATTTGGTCTGCATCTCTTAATAAAACGTTTTGCAAATACATTTCCATTTCTAAAACAGATACTTTATTTAAAAAAGAAAGTTTGGCTCCTCTTTTTTTATAGGATAATTCATTTACGCCCCATTGAAATGGATAAGAGGATTGAAAATTAATAGTTTCTTTCAATAGGTTTTTAATTTCCACTTCATTAAAAATTTTTCTAAATACAGGATAGAAATAAGCTAATTCTAATAATTTAAGGTTTAAAATTTCGTTGATTTTTTTTGATTTTTCGGATGTTTGATATTTTGTAAGAAAATATCCTACTAATTTTCTTATTTGTGGAGGGAAGGAAAACAACCACTTTTTATTATTCAGCTCGTATGCATTTTTAAATACCGGATAGCCAGAAAACAATTCATCGGAACCTGCTCCAGAAATAGCCATTTTAAATCCCTTTTTGTGAACTGATTTTGAAATGAAAAAAGTATTAATTCCATCTACACTTGGATGTTCCATATATTTAAATGGTTCTTCAATTTGATGTAATATATCTTCTGAAGCGAGTTCTATTTCATGATGATTAGTTTGAAATTTATGGGCAATAATTCTTGAAAATTTTCGCTCATCAAATAATTTGTTTTTAAAAACCACTGAGAAGGTATTGACTTTGGATAAGCTCGTTTTACTGGCTGCAGCAACTAAAATACTTGAATCAATTCCTCCACTCAAAAACACTCCACAAGGAACATCCGAGACCAATCTTTTTTCAACAGAATCTAAAATTAAATTTTGAATAACTTTATTTGGATTATTTTTTGAGTTTCCTTCGATTTTAGAACTGAAAAAATTCCAGTATTCTTTTATAGTTGTTTCCTCATTAGATGCCAGTAAATAGCTAGCTCTTGGCAAGGATTTAATCTCATTAAATATGGTATTTGGGGAATGAACAGTTCCATAGGTGAGAAAATCAACTAAATCATCTCCATGAATAGTAGATGAAGTATCAAGGTAGTGATGGATGGCTCTTATTGAAGATGAAAATATAATACTTTGCTTTATTTCAGAATAATAAAGGGGTTTTATTCCTAATCTATCTCTGCATAAATAAAATTCTTGATTTTTCTTATCCCACAAAGCAAATGCAAACATGCCGTTGAATTTTTCAAGCATTTGAATTCCCCAATTTTGATAAGCTGCAACAATTAATTCTGTATCTGATTTTGTTTTGAATTTATAATTTTTAGAAAGTTCTTGTTTCAATTCTAAAAAATTATATATTTCTCCATTATAGGAAAGAATTATATTTTTGTCATTAGAAATAAATGGTTGATTAGAATGTTGTTCTAAATCAATAATTGCTAACCTATTATGACCTAAACAAACTTTTTGATCTTTATAAATATTTGAAGAGTCAGGTCCTCTATGGGTGGTCAAACCATTCATAGAGATCATTTTTTTTTCTACATCTTCGAATGAATTATGATTAAAAACACCATTGATCCCACACATTATTCAATAAATTCAGGATGTTTTAAAATTAAATCCATCCCTTGATCAAGTGGAATTAAATCTTTTTGTAAAATTTGAATCATTTTAGAATTATCGGGTAATCTACGAGTCATGTCCCCTTCTTTTAAAGCAGGCAAATGAATAATTTTTGAGTTAGAATTTAACTTTTCAATTATCAATTTTGCAACGTCTAAAATCTTGTATTCCTTAGCTCCACCAATATTGATTACATCATTTATCATTAAATTGTCTTCAAATATTTTAATACAAGTATTTATATTATCATCTACATAGCAAAATGTTCTAGTCTGAGACCCATCTCCATAAATCGTAATATCTTTGTTCTTTAATGCTGATTTTAAAAATTTAGCAATAACAAAATCTTCACTCTGATTGGGTCCATAAGTATTAAAGAATCTAAATATAGTATATGGCAATCCATAGGATTTAAAATAAGATCTGAAAAATGAT
>MDSV01051499.1_pt1 | contig 23078 bp, 18 predicted proteins | sample 810851 | NCBI WGS metagenome assembly MDSV01 (sample SAMN05326640, study PRJNA326480) | marine metagenome | isolation source: seawater | place: Atlantic Ocean: North East | collected 2012 | reverse complement strand
TCCTACTGCTAATTTAGCTGGTATGTATTCATTCTGTTTAAAACCTGGTGAACATCAACCTTCTGGTTCATGCAATTTCTCCAGAATTGATAATGCTAGATTAAACTTTACTGCTGTTAAAAACGCCTCGGGGAACCAGTCAGTAACCTGTGATATCTTCGCTCTTAACTACAATGTCTTAAGAGTCATGAGTGGTATGGGTGGTTTAACCTACTCTAACTAAATTAATTAATTAATTAATTTTTATTTTTTTTGTGTTTAAATATTATAATGAAATTTTTACGTAGTAGAATAGAAAATAATGAAATAATAATATATTATGAAAATGAAAAAAAAAATATAATAGAAAAAAGACATAAATATAATAGAGCACCACCATTTTCAAATAAAAAAAAAGATACACTTTTAAACAATATATTAATACCAGACAATATGATATCAGATTCAAATATTTATAATGAAATTTATAATAAGAAATTTCATTTTAATAAATATTTTGATGATTAAACAACAACAGTAGTATCTTCTTTAGGGAAATGGTCCTTAAGATATTTTTGCATACTGAAATAAGTTAAATCATCACTATTAGAATCAATATTTAGTAATCCACAAAGAGTTTTATCAGGTTTAATCTTTTTTTTATTTTCAGGATTTTGTAAATTATGAGCCTTAATATATTTATTAACTTCTTGAGTTACAGCAGTTCTGGCCATTTGTGAACCTTTAGGTAAATTTAAAAACTTACATAATTCATCACTAATAAGAGATGGTTTAGCGAAACCACTTGGTTCTCTGTTAGGGTCAGATTTTCTTTTTGTTTTTGATTTTTTTTCATGTAGTTTTAGAGCCTTCCTTAATTCAGTTTTCATAACTTTTAATTCTTTTTCAAAGAACTCAAGTCTTTCTAAAGTATTGGTAATATTAATAGATACTTCATCCTTTTTAACTACAACTTCATCAGTTTGTGGAAGTGTTTCTTGAACAGAAGATAATTCCGTTTCTAATACAGTTGAAGTTTGTTCTACAACAGGAGTTTGTTCTACAACTGGTGTTTCAGTTTCAACAGATGGTGTAGATTCTTTAACAGATTTAGAGTCCTTTTTTTTTGACTCAGAAGTTTTTTTAGTTTTTGGTTTTTTGGAGGTGGGCTTAGTAGTCATATATATATATATATTTTGTATATCTTTAAATATGATAAATAATATAAATAATATAAATAAATAATTTTTTTATAAAATAAAAAATTATAATATATATATAAGAATGATTTTAGATTTAGATACTAGTAACATAATAATTATCATATGTCTAATAATATTTACAGTTGTAGCACCTTCTTTAATTCAAGGAGATATGGATGATTCTAAATATTATTTAATACCATTATCAGTCTTTATGTATTTTGTTGTATTAAACTTTTATAAAACTGACTGGCCTTCAATAGCAGATACTGAATATACATTAAATAGAACTAAGTATAGAAAAGAACCTTATATAGTTCCATATAAAAATCCTTATATGAGTAATTTAAAACAAATAGATTTTAATTTTAGAAATTTATATAATGATGGAAATGATATTGGTTTTTATTTAAAAAATAAAGTTAATGAATTATTAATAGGAAAATATGTAAAATTTTATAAAGTATTATGTTTCAAACAAGAAGGTCAACCAATAAAAATAATATATGATAAAACTATTGTTTTATCAGAACAAGATAAACTAAAAGAACATGGACAGAAATGTAGAGGATTTAATTTACTACCTAATTCAAGTAATACACAAAAAATAGATGCTAGTAATCAAGTAATAATATGGGCGACTCAAAATATATTTGAAATACCAAGTAAAGGATATAATAGTGATGGTATATCTATAAATAATAGTAGTCCAGCAGATCAATTTTTATATATTTTTGAAAAAAATGATTTAAATAAATATAAAGTAAGAAATACACTATCAATAATTAAAAACAATAGTACAATAATTAATACAAATGAATTAAGTAGTGATATACAATATGTTTATTATTTAGGAACAAAATTAAATATAGATAGCACAATAATAGATTCTAATACACCTTCTGCTACAACTGCTCCAGTTCCTACGAGTGCTGCTGGTCCTATGAATATAACTATAAATAGTATGAAACCATTTATAGTATTATTTAGAAATAATGTAAAAAGACCGATATATTATAGAAATACACAAGGTGCATTGGAACATAAAAATTACACAACATGGTTATTAGATACATATAAAAACTTTATTAATACACAATTTAAATATAGAACATTTAAAATTATTGGACAATATAATAAGTTCAACATAGCTAATAGCACTATTACATTAGCAAACTTTGATAGTAGCTCTAATTGGAATACTAGTGAATTAAAAAATTTAGAATTTGATAGTAATATTTATAAAGATTATTTATATAATAGAGGATTAGTAAGTCAAGCTTCTGATATGGGTTTTGTAATTGTTATAAAAAATATAACTTTGCCAAAAGATGTGAATAATAGTGAAATAGGATATATAGATGCTAATAATAGATCATTAGTAAATAAAATTTTACCATATTTAGAAGTATATTATGTATCTAAAGCAAATGAAAATAATTATAGTAGCAGTAATAAAATTGATATAAAATTATTTGAAAGACAATATAGCACAAGTTTTAATGATAATATTTTAATTAATTTTAACATAAGAGATAATAATTCAGAAATATTAAAAATAAATAGAAATAATTTTAATGATCAGATAAATAAAATGAATAATAATAGATTGCTACCAACAAATATAGGGAATAGTGATTCAGATAAATTTATGTATGTAACTGATTCATTTGTTAATATAAAAAATATAAAAGATTACACAATAAAAATGAAATTGATAGCGGATGCTATACTTGATAGATATCATAGTGATAGAATAAAATCTATAAATAATTATTCATATAATTTGGATGATTTAAATGGAAGTAAATCATGTATAATAAAAATAGAAAAAAAGAATAATTATTATTATTATGGAAATAATAAACAATTAAATTTAAGTAATACTGTAAATTTAAATACATATAATATAAATAAATATCCTGATATAAAAGATTTAAGAAAAGACTTTATATCATGGTTAGATAGAGAAATAAATAATTCAGGTATTTGGACATATCCTATAGGTGGATTTAGGAGTTTAGAGCATATATTAGAAGTTATAAATAAAAAAATATATGATTCTAGAAGTGTAAGATTACCTATGAATATATCAGCAAATCGAGATACAGGTTCTGTTATAACTACTACAAAAACTACTATAAATACTAATACAAATAATTTAGGTAGTTTAGATTTTTTTAAAATAACAAAAAATTTTGAAATAACAGATATATTGAATAATGTAAACTTTTTAAAATTGGAAAATTCAACGCGAAGATATAATATACTACCTATATTTAGATATAATTCTAATTATGTTCAGATAATAGATAAATATATTAATGAAACAACATCTAAATTAGATTCTATAACAACTTTAACTAGTTCATATTCAAATATATATAATTATGACGCGAATATAGAAATTATAGAGTCTTTAGAAAATAGAATAGAACATATACACTTAATAAAAGACAAATCAAATATATTTATAGTAGAATATAGAGGAGATACTAATAGTGAAGATTCATTAAGTAAACTCTTTGAATTAAAGAAGAAAATAAAATGTATAAGTTTTAGTGGTGATACAGGATCAGCTTTAACAAGTGTAGACACTACTAAGTTACAAAGACCAGATTCAACTGTTTTAGATGAAAATATAATGTTTGATAAATGTTATTTAAATATAACAGCAAATGGTAATCCATCTATGATAAGTTATTATGATAGTAATGGCATAGAAAATATAAATATATCAAGTTTGGAAGGTCCATTACCAAATAGTAAATATTTAGTATTGTATTCTATGGATAAAATAAAATCAACAGTATCAATAAATACAAAAATAGAAATAAAAAAATCTAATATAGATACAAAAGTATATATAGATGATAAATCAGATAATGAAATATTACAAATAAGTACAAAAACATATGTAAATAATATAGGAAATACAGTAAGTTATAAATATTTAAAACATAAATATGCGATTGCGAATTTCTATTCAAATAAAATGGGTAATCCTGAAAGAAATGATATAGATAATATAGTTAATTTAAATAGACCAGGAAGATTTAGTGAAGATGAAAATATTCCAACAGTAGAATATGTATTTGAGGGAGGTATACCAAATACAGTAAATTTAAGTGATGATGCTAATGGTAAAAAGTTTGTTGCTTTAAAACAGAATATATATTGGAATGAATCTTTAAAAATTTATTATAATATACCAAATGATATAGGTATAAATACTTCACCAAGTAGTTTCCAACAATTAAGATATTCAAATGAGATATTTATACCTTATAAATTAAGAAATCAATTTATATCAAATTCATATGTAGTAGATACTGATAAATTATGTCAAATAAATTCAACAATAAAATTTAATAGTATAAAAACAACATCAAAAAATAAATTATTTAGTAAAGGTGATTATACTCAGTTTTATACAAATATATTAAAAAATATAATAGGAGTATATAGTGAAATAAATAAAAATTGTAATTTATTTTATAGTTCAAATAATAAAGTTATGCCAAGAATACCGCAATCTATGTTTAATTATATAAAGTTTGATAAAGATATATTGTATTATAGAAATGATGAAAGTTTAACTAAAGATTCAGCAATTTTAAAAACTGAATTAAATAAACCTGTAATAATTAATAATGATATATTTAGTTCAGATGTGATTAATGTATCAAGTAGTAATAGATTAAATACAGATAAAATACAGAAATATTTAATGGCAGTAATTAATCAAAAAAAAATAGGATATGGAGGATATAATTATGATATAGCTGAAGATATTTGTAAACGTATATTTACTGTTGAAAAGAAAAATTGTGTTGTGCCGGAATATAAAGATAATAAACCAGAAGATAATAAAACACGGAATAAATGTTTTGAAACAGTAGTAAATACATTTACTAAAGATGAAGAAAATAAACAAAGAAATGAAAAACAATGGATATTTTCAGAAAATAATGATGATAGATCAAATCTAAATAGTAAATATAATAATCTAGAGTTAAAATCTCATAGAATAGCACAATTTGGTGATATAGCATCAGGATTCTGGTATGAGTATGATTGGTTAAAATTAAATACTAAAGGATTGACTGGTTGGGTAGATAAGAATGATAATAAAATAGGAAATAATAGTAATTTAATAAAACCAAATTATAATAAAGACAATAAATCAGTAAGTTCAATTTTATCAATTGAAAATTATGATTCAGTAAATAACAAAAATGTATTTTGTTATGGAGTAAAACCAAATAGAGATGAATTAATTTCACAAGCAGAAAAATTAGAGAAATTTAATCAAAAAATGATTTTACAACATATGAATGATATGAGAGAAAATGATTTTGCTGATTTTAATAACGCTAAAAAATCATATGAAAATGATAATTTTTAATAATTATAATCATCAATATCATGTATACTAGTATCACTATCATCATTAATTAATGTTTCTTCATTTTCAATATTTTTATATTTTTCTAAGAATTCTGATGATTCTTCAACATCTACATTATTATATATAAGTTTAAAAAAATTACCATATTTTCTATCAATATTTACCTTTAAATTATTATTATAACAATATGTTTTAATATCATAAAATATATCAAGAACAGTATCTTGATGTTCAATATTAAATAAATCAAATAAATCAATATCAGTCATTTTTTTTTAACTTTATAGTTAAATAACTATATGTATATATGTATATATGTATATATAAAATTATTTTTATATAGATTATATATAATATGGATATTAAGATAAATAAATTATATAATTTATATAATAATTCATATTATACTCCAAAAGATATTATAAAAAGTAAGATAAATAAATATGTAGATGAACTTTATAATAATTTAGATAATGATAAATTAAATGATGATATTTATATAGGAACTATAAAGAATGATAAAATAAATGGAAATGGATTATTATTAATAAAGAATAATGTTTTAATAAGTGGAAATTTTAATGATATAAATATAATAAAGAATAGTGATTCATATATAAAAACAGATTTAGAAGGTAATTTTAATGATATAAAGTTGAATGGTGATATTGTAAATGGAAATTTTATTAATGGAAAAATAGAATATAAAAAAAATATATTGGAGGGTGATTTTTTAGATGGATGGCCGAATAATCATTGTATATTTAAAAATGATAATGTAGTATATGACGGGGAATGGAAAAAAGGTATAGTAAGTGGTTTAGGTTTTTATAAAGATACTAATATAACATATGAAGGTGAATGGATAAATAAAAAGTTTCATGGCGAAGGTCGTTTAATAGATAAACAAGGAATATATGATGGATGTTTTAGTAATGGTTTAAAACATGGAAAAGGAACATTAAATATAAATAATAATAAGTTTTATGTAGAATATAATAATAATAATGAAATATTAAAATTAGATTTTAATGAAAAAAAAATACAAGATTTGGAAGATGAATCAAAAAAACAATGTTTAGAAATTCAAAATTGTGAAAATATTATACAAAATCAAGAAAAAGAAATATTAAATTATAATAATAAAATTAAACAATTAGAAACAGAAAAAAAAAATATAGAAGAGATATTTTTATGTAAAGTATGTTTTAGTGAATTACCAAATATTTTACTAAAACCTTGTAATCATGTAGCATTATGTTCTAAATGTGAAATAAAAGTTCGAAATCAAAATCAATATCCATCATGTCCTATATGTCGGAAAAAATATTTACAAACAATTGAAATTTTTATATGTTAATAATTATTTAAACATATATTTATAATATATATATATGATTGATAAAATATACTATTGTATAGCATCTTTGTCTTTATTATTATATTGTATAAAAGAATGTTATGAATCAAAATTTAATAAACATAAAGATTATGTAAGGATAAATAGTATAGAATGTGATTTAGAAAATGCTTTTGATAATTATTCATTATTAAATGAAGAAAATGATGAAGAAGAAAATAAAACAATTGTAAAAAAAGATAAATATATAATAAATATTACTTAAGAAGATATTTTAAAATATGATAAATTAGGATTAATTTTTTCAATATATTGTCCTAATATAAATTTCTTTAATAAATCAGGATTTGATTCACATAATAATTTATCATTATTAATACCTCTAACATTAATACACTGTGTTTTATTATTAATATCTTTTATATCAAATAAAACATATTCACCTTTAAATAAACATTTATATTTAATATTTGATTTAATATTATTTCTATGAATAAAAATATCGTGTTCTTTATTATCAATATTTATAACAATAAATCCATAACGTAAATCAATATTATACCATTTTACTTTGCCGATGATGTCTGTTTTATTATTTAAATCAACTATCATAATATAAATATATTTATTTTTTTTTAAATAGTTTTAAGTTTTATATTAATATATTTTAATATAATAAGATGGAAAAAAGAAATAAAATAAAAGGTAAAGGTTGTTGTGATGATATAATATTTGATATAAATTTGACTAAACCATTAGAAGTTTTATTGAATGCCTTTTTTGCTCCTATTAATATATTAATAAAACTTTTTGTAAAAGTGTTTAAATTTGCTATAGAACATTGGAATAGACAAATATATACATTATCATTTATATTTGAGAGATTTTTTAACTTATTTATTTTTTCAGTTAATGGATATTTAAATGTATTAAGTTTAATTTTAGTTGAAATAAAAATATTATTAAAGTTTAGTTTATTATCTTTAAAATATAATACATTTGTATTAGCATCTGCTTTATTAGTGCCAATTTTAAATGAATTATATTTATATTTATTTGATACAATAACATTAGATATATTTACTGATTTATTTCAATTAAAAACAAAAAAATTAGTAAGACTATTTCATGGTTCTTATAATTTATTTACAGGTAGAACAGTAAAACCAAAGTGTAATATTGATGACTATTCAAGTTATGAGGAAATGAAAAATAATTGTCATGAACAGTATATTCCAAGATGTAGTATTAATTTATCAACATTATGGATGACAGCATTTTATATAGTAATATTTATTTATATAGCATCATGGTATGCATTTTTGAAAATATTTTATGATGATTCATCTAATATTAATATTATTGATTATTTATTTACAAAATTAAATATATTAGATGAGACACAATTATCTGATATAAAAACTACTTATAAAAATCAAATAATTGATTAATTTATTAAAAAAATAAAGTATAATATTATAAATGGCAGATTTAAAAAACGAATCAGAAATACAGAATAGTTTATGGTTTAGATTTATAACTGAAGTAGAAAATAAATTTAAGGGGTTTTTTATGTGGATACTAAATCGACTTTTTTATATAATAAATTTTGTTTTTACGTTGAAACCATTAAAAGATGAATCATATTTGAAAATATTTCAAATGATTGTATTTTTTATTATAATAGGACTAATACTTTTAAGAGGTAATTATAATGATGAATATGAAAGTTTAAAAAATTTAAAATTTAATGAAGATAATAAGTTAATTATATTATTACTATTTTTTATATTATTTATGTTAATTTCAATAAAAATAGAATCAAAATATGTATTAGTTTTATTAGTTATTTTTCATATATTAAATGATAAATTAAAAAATTAATTAAAATTAGTAGTTAATCAAAATAAAATTTATATTAATAATATAATGGATGGAAATACACCAACTATAAGAGTTATAAATAGTATTTATTTATTTATAATGTCTATTTTAAAAACATTAAGTGGAAATATAACAACATTATTAATATTGTTTATATTAATTTATATAGTTTGTCATATATTAATTTCTAGAGTTATAACTTTACCATGTTCTAATTGTAGTAGAGGAAGTTGGTGGTATAAATGTTTACCACGAACAGGTTATGGTTCAAATACTTGTAGAAGTTTTAATGAAATATTAGATAAAACAGAAGATGTAATAATGATATTTGTAAATATAAAAGAAAAGTTTTATAATATTTTATACACTTTATTAGAACATAATCATAATATTTTAAAAAAATATTTTATTTATTTGGATGATATGATGTATGCTATATTACAATTAAATCCTGCTTATTTATTAGTAGAGTTAATTTATAAACAAGTCCTTACAAGAATGTTTTCTGTTATGAAAGCAATAATAAGTAAAGTAGCACAAATAAATTTAGGAATAAGAATTCCTTGGATAAATTTTAATTTATCATTATCAGAAATTTTAATAAAAATAATGGATTTAGTAATGAATTTGATTAAGAAAATGTTTACATTATTTTTGAAATTGTTTGTTCTTATAGCAAATCTTATTTGGAAGTTTGTTTTAAGTCCAATATTTTCTGCTTTATTAATTTTAATTAAAAATTTTAGAGATATAATATTTAATATATTCAATTCATTAATATCAGAATTAAACTTTATTGTAGTATTAATCAAACGTCCTTTTGAAATATTAAGGTCAATAACTATAAATGATATATTTACATTAATTTTTGATAATATATTAGGCACAATATTACCATTAATTGGTATAAGTAAGCAATTAATAAGTTTAGTGCCATTAATATTGATTACATTAATAGTATTATCATTAATAGGTATGATTTTAATACCTTTATTAGGAATATTATTTGCTTCTTCTGGTTTATTAAAGAGTATTTTATATTTATTTTTATCGTGTGATGATGATGAAGATTTTCGATTAATAATATTTAATATAATTAATAATATTTATTCAATTTAAATTATTTTAGTTTTTTTTTTATATTTTATATTTAAATAGTATGGTTGACTTTAAAAATGAAATAGATGAAATAATATTATTAAATAAAAATATAAACTATAATTTAGCACAATATGGTGGAAATAAGAAGGACGAATACAAAGATATAATAAAAAAAAATGGTGTTCATATATGGTGGACTTTTAGTATAACAACCTTTATAATATTATATTATGTAATAAAAGAAATTATAAGTAAATCAAATAGTAATTGTAAAGATTTACTTAGTGTTAATGTTGATAAAATAAAAATAAAGGGTGGAGGTGAAAATGACAATAATAGTTTTGTTGATAATTTAAATGAAGATATAGAATCATTTTATAATGATTTTTATAAAAAATATATAGATAATAATAAACCTTTATTGATAGTTTATTTTATTGTTTTTAATTTAGTATTAATATTAATAGCATTTATAGGTGGTCCAATAACTGAACATGGAATATATATACCTTGTATGGGATGTTCTAAATCAACAACATATATAAAATGTTTACCAGGAACAGGTTATGGTTCAATATCATGTGATGTATATACAAAAACACTTAAAATGTTTCAAGAATTAATGAGTATAATTAATAAAATTAAGATAACTTTAGTAAAAATAATTTCTTTTATACAAAAAACAATAATTTTTATTAAAAATCAAATAATATTTATATATAAAAAAATATTATTAATATTTGGTTTACCTGCTAAATTTTTAAAGAAAATGGTGCGATTAATTCCTGAAATAAGTTTACCATTTGATTTTGAAATAAATTTTGGTAAACTATTTGTAAATTCAAGTCATTCAGGGGATGCTTGTGTATTTGAGGTAGATTCAAATGGTAATGTTACTAGTAAATTGCGTAGAAGACATGGAACAAATATTGTATTTAGAACATTTTTTGGTATAATGCGGACTTCCTTAGAGAGTCCTCCACCATTTCCTAAATTAGATTTTAATTTTACATTGGGGGGTAAAAAAAATACCGGTTTGCACGGAGGTTTCGCTGACTTCGCGAATTCGGCTGTCAGCGCGGTATCGGTCGCGCCCGATGCAAACGCGGTCTCCAACGTGGCGAATAGAGCTACCAATGCTGTCGAAAACGCGGCGGGAGCCGCTAAAAAACTTGCTGAAGAAAAAGCAGCAGCAGCTAAAAAACTTGCTGAAGAAAAAGCAGCAGCAGCTAAAAAACTTGCTGATGAAGAAGCAGCTAAAAAACTTGCTGAAGAAAAATTAAATAGAAAAAACTTAAATAAAGAGTATAATGAATCAAAAAAAGTTGTAGATAATTTTAATAATTTAAATAGAGACACTATAGAAAATAGTGACTATGAAAAAGTTCATGAAAATAGAGAAAAAGCAAATAAAGAATATTATGATAGTGAAAATAAATATAGAAATACAAGAACTAGAGAAAATCAAGATAATGATAAACTAGGAGAAGAAATAAAAAATGATGAAGATAAGGCAAAACAATTATTATTTGAAATAGATAATTTAAACAATTACATAACAGATTTAAAAAAACCTAAAGATCAACGTGTATATTTTAAAGAATTAAATAATAGACATGTAAGAATAGCAATACTATATTATACAAATACAATAAAAGTAAAAACAGCATTAGCACAACAATTACAAAAAAAAATAGAATCAAAAGAGAAAAGTTATGATAAAAATAAAAAGTATAAATTATTTTTAAGAATATTTTGTAAAATTATATTTTCTCCAATAAAAATAATATTAAATCTTTTTAATAGTATAATATGGTTATTAAATAATACTATAAAATATATAATTGTAGTTCCAATAGAATTTATAATAAAACAGGTAATAAATTTGGTAAGAACTTTAATAGAAAAAATGATAGATATATTAAAAAATAATGTATTAAATCATATATTAGTTCCATTAGGGAAAATAATACCTAAATTAAAAACTATACCAACATCAATATACAGAATATATACATTAATAGTAGATATTGGTCCATCAAATTTAATATTCTATGGATTATTTGATTTAGTAAATAGTATGTTAGGTGATATATTACCTTATGTTGGAATAATAATAATTTGTGCTTTAATAATCACAATATTAGTTGTATGTCCTTATTTAGGTTTAATGTATCAATCAACATATATAATAAAATATTTAAATGATATAATTTATTCTATTATTGCGTTATTATATTATTTATATAATTTGATAATATTAAGATCAAAAGAATATATGGATTCATTTCGTAAGGCGACAGACTATAATATTTTATTAAATAAAATATTAGAAGATATAACAACATATTTGATTTTAATAAAAACAACAATAATGAAATTATTTTAAAAAAAAAAAAATATAAATAAATTTTTTTTTGTTAGTATATATTATAGATATGACATTTGAATGTAATGTAGGATCGAGATCAAAGGTAATGAATGGAACATGTAAAAAAACATCAGGAGGATTAATGAAGAAAGATTTAACATATAATAAATATGGAAAAATTGTATCAAAAGAAGCATCAAACAAAGCTAAAAAAAATAAAAATTTAGGTGTATTTGAAGTAAAAAAGGGTAGCACAGGATTTGGTTTAATACCTAAAAGAGGAACACCTGCTTATAAAGCTCTAAAATCAACAGTAAGAAAATCATCAAAAGGTAAAAAATCATCAAAAGGTAAAAAATCAGGAAAAGGTAAAAAATCAGGAAAAGGTAAAAAATCAGGAAAAGGTAAAGGTAAAAAATCAGGAAAAGGGAAAGGTAAAAAATCAGGAAAAGGAAAAAAAAAGTAAGTAAATAAAATTATATTAATTTAGTATTTTTTTTACATATAATATTCAAACTACAATTATCTCTATTGATTGGATTAATATATAACATACCAATAATAAATCCTATACTTGATAAACCTAAATTATTTAATTGAGAAGAAACATTTGAATTTGGAACAGGAACAGCTGAAAGAGCTAAGCTTGATTTATCTGTAAAAAATATACCTGTAAAATATCCGGCAGCAACAAATGAAGCAATTAATGAAGCATTTTTAGTAGAGTTTATAGTATTATCCCAAGCAGTAGTATCATTACATTCTTTATTTTGATATATAAAATCAATAATAAAATAGAAAATAAATAATATTAACCACGAACATCCAGATAAAATAAACTCAAGTAAAATAGGATAAAATCCGCTAGAAGTTGTATTAGGAAAACTTATTATAATAATAAACATAACGATAATATATAATAATAATGGTAACCACCATAGAATAATTTTATAATTGACAATAGTTTGAGGTGATTTCAATAATGTATTTTTCAAACTAACTTTATTAAAATTATTAATAATTAAATCAACATCTTCTATATTATTTTTTTTATTTTCATTAGATTCTATATTATTTTTTTTATTTTCATTAGATTCTTGATTATCTAAAATATTATTTTCAGGTGTATTTTCAGAGTAAGTAATATTGTTATTTTCTGAATCCATAATATATATATATGATTTTTTTTTTAATTTATAAAGTATTAATTTATTATTATCATTTAAATATGTTTATATATGTATATATAGTATAATGAACAATTGTGAAAATATATGTGGTATTTGTGGTGATATAATAAGTTTAGATTCACCAGATTTAAATTTAAAAAATATAAAATTAAAATGTGGTCATAACTTTCATTACATATGTATAAACTATTCTTATAAATATAGTAAAAATACAAGATGTCCATATTGTAGACAAGAAGGTGGTAAATTAGAAGAACCGAAATTATTGTGTAGTGCTATATTAAAAAGTGGTAAAAATAAAGGAAAACTATGTAATTGTAAAGTATTAAATAATATAGGTATTTTTTGTGGAAGACATAATAAACAAAATATTAATAATTGAATATATAAAAAAAAATATATAATATAATATATTATGAATGATTTTTATAAATATTTTGATTCAGAAAATTTAATTAATAAACACCATTTTTTATCATATAATGATTTTTTAGAAAATAAAATAAAATCTATATTAAATAGTGATTTTTTTGCTATAGAATCAATAAATAAAGCAATTAATATAAAATTTTCTAATATAAATTTTGTGAAATCTGAATATAGTCCAAATGAGTGTAGATTAAAAAATTTGAATTATTATTTAAAAGTTAATGTGTCTATTAATTTAAATATAAAAAATGAAGATCCAATTATAGTGGATGATTTTACTTTATGTGAGATACCATTATTAGTTTTATCAAAATATTGTAATTTGTATGATTTAATTAGTAATCAAAATATAAATAAAAGAAAACATGAATTATATAAAGAAGGTGAATGTATAAATGAATTAGGTGGATATTTTATAATAAATGGAAAAGAAAAGGTGATTATATCTCAGGAACGTTTAGCATATAATAAATTGTATACACATAATGATAGTAAATATTTACTGATAACAGAAGTAAAATCAACAAAACGTGATTCATTTATACCAGCAAAAAATACTTATATAAAATTAAAACAAATAAAAACAAAACAAAAAACGAGTTCAGATAGTGTAGAAACTAATCAAGATAATAAAGAAAATACTAAAGATGATAGTAGTGTATTTTTAGATGAGCCGAGTTCTTCAAAAAAAAAAATAAATAATATTCACATAGTAGTATCATTTCCAGGTGTATCAGACATACCATTATTTATAATTTTTAGAGCATTAGGAATTGAATCTGATAAACAAATTTATGAGTTAATTTTAAATGATTTATTACCTGTAAATAATAATGAAAATAATAATATAAAATTTACAAATTTTAATTATGATAATAATATTTATAATAATTTTTCAAATTATTTAGAAGATTCTAGAATCAATAGTTTACCAATTATGGATAAATTAAGTGCTTTAGATTATATATATATAAAATTAGATAGTTCATTAAAAATATCAAATAATTCTAGTATAAATGATAAGAGAAATAAAGTAATTCAGGTATTATTTTCAAATTTTTTGCCTCATCAACCAAATATATTATCAAAATCTACATATTTAGGATATATGGCATTTAATTTATTAAAAACATATTTAGGATATGAATCAATTAGTAATAGAGATACATATGAATATAAACAAATAGAAACATCTGGTTATTTATTATCAACATTATTTAGAGAATATTATGTAAAATTTAAAAATAATGCTTTTTATAAATTAAATCAAAAATCAGATTTACAAACTCATGTTATAAAACAATTATATTCTAGTAATGATAATCAAGAATTAAAATCATTATTTATTATAAATAAAATAAATATAATAACAGATGGTTTTACTCGTGCATTTAAAGGATTTTGGGGTGTAAGAAATGTTCAGAAAACTTTAACTATTGAAAATATGAGTGAAACAATAAATAGAGATGCTTTTAGTTTTAATAAAGAAGGTATAGTTCAGGATTTATTACGTATAAGTTATTTATCAACTATAACACATTTAAGACGTATTCAAACTCCATTAGATTCAAATGTAAAAATAGCGGGTCCTCGTAAATTAAATACTACACAGTGGGGATATATATGTCCTGCTGATACACCAGATGGTGGTAATTCAGGTATTATAAAAAATTTGTCTATAGGATGTTCTATTTCTAATTCTGATTATAATATATATTCAATATTTATAAAGTTATTTTCTAATTTACAATATTTTATTTCATATATATCAGATTCATTTATAAAATCAGGTTTATATGTAAAAAATACAAAAATATTTATTGATGGTATTTTAATAGGTATATATATTCATAATAATATATTAGATATTGTAAAATTTATAAGATTAGCAAAAACAAATTTTATATTTAATAATAATGAGTTTTCAATATCATTAGACTATGAATATAATGCTTTATATATATTAACTGATTTTGGAAGATGTATAAGACCATTATATATAGTAAATTATAATAAAGAAAAAGAAAAATATGATATTATAAGAGATAATTATTCAGCAGAATCATCATGGTTAGAATTAACAAGAGGTAAAATATTAGATACTGATAGAAAACGATTATTTTCAATATTTATGAATAATTTAAATAATATAAGTATAGATGATATACAATTATTAGAGAAAAATCAAGCTTGTATAGAATTTATAGATCCAAATGAAACATTAACAACTTTAATAGCATTTAATAAATTATATTTAGATAATAATATAAATTATAAATATTTAGAAATAGATACAACTTTAATATTTGGTGCTCTTCATAGTATAATTCCATTTTCAAATCATGATCCATATGTAAGAAATTTGTGGTGTTTAGCACAAGCAAAACAAGCTGTAGGTATGTATGCTACTAATTTTAATAAACGTATGGATACATTTTCACATGTATTATATTATCCTCAAACACCAATAGTAAATACTAAAATATCTAATTTAATAAATTTTAATTATATGTCAGGAGGTTCAAATGTAATTATTGCTATAGCATCATATACTGGATATAATCAGGAAGATTCAATAATATTTAATAAAAATTCTTTGGAAAGAGGATTATTTAAATCAAGTTATTATAGAACATATGTAGAATATTTAGAGAATGAAGAAGAATTTATAATTCCTGATTCACAAATAAGAAAATCGGGTAATAATTATAATAAATTGGATGTAAATGGTATAGTAAAAAATAATACATATGTAAATGATAATGATATAATAATTGGTAAAGTATCAAAAGTTGATGGGAAAAATTTAGATAAAAGTATAACAATACATCATAATGATTTTGGAGTAGTTGATGGTATATTTTCAGAGGATTCTGATAGTGGTGGTAATTTTTCTAAAGTGCGTATTCGTATGGAACGTATACCACAAGTTGCTGATAAATTTGCTTCACGTCATGGTATAAAAGGAGTAGTAGGTTTAGTTATACCACAAGAAGATATGCCTTTTTCTGAAAATGGAATAGTTCCTGATTTAATTATAAATCCACATGGTATACCAAGTAGAATGAGTTTAGGACACTTATTAGAATCAATAACTGGAAAAACTTGTACTTTATTAGGTTCATTATATGATGGAACTCCATATGAAAAGTATAATGAATTTGAAACTATAACAAATATGTTAGAACAAACAAATTATGAAAAATATGGTAATGAAATTTTATATAATGGTTATTCAGGAGACCAAATAATGTCAACAATTTATATGGGATGTCAATTTTATCAAAGATTAAAACATATGGTTCACGATAAAATTCAGTCAAGAGACACAGGTCCTCATACATTATTAGAAAGACAACCAACTAAAGGAAAAGTTAGAGGAGGTGGATTACGTGTAGGTGAAATGGAACGTGACTCATTGATTTCACATGGTATGTCGAAATTTATTAAAGAATCATATACATTAAGATCTGATAATTATAAATGTTTTATATGTAAAATGTGTGGAAGAATAGCTATAGTTAATCCAAAAAAAAATATATATCACTGCAACTTTTGCCAAAATTCACATCATTTCGATGAAGTCCGAATTCCATATTGTTCTAAATTATTTATACAAGAACTAGAATCACAATCTATTAGTATGAGACTTATCACAGATAAATATTAATAAAATATTAGTTTAATTATATATAATATTAATAAATAATTTATATATTGAACTACATATATATTTGATGATAATAATGTCGATATAAATATACATAAAGGATTTTGAATATTAAATGGATTAAACAAATTTATAGCATCATACATATTATTTACACAACCACCACAATTATAATAATATATATTAGTTAATATAAAATTAATTAATGGAGATATACATAAAAAATAAAATATACCAATTATCTTATTTTTACAAGGTATAAATTTATTTATTTTTTCAATTATATTTTTCATTAATTATTTTTATTAATAAAAACTTTAAATAATTTATATATATTATTTCTTTAATGATTCATATATAAGTTTTCTATATTTAATTACATCTTTTTCAACATTCTCTAATTTATCCATTATATCTTCTAATAATTTAGGTAGAAATTTATCAATATTATCCGTGGTAATATTATCATTTTTAAATAGATTTGAACCCCAAGTTTCTAATTCTTTTGATTCTAATTCACTTGAATATTCCATTATTTTTTTTACAATAAAACTTACTAATTTTGTTAAATCATTTTTATTAAATACTTCATTTTCAATCATTTGTTTTATATAAGAAATATCTAATACATTATTAATTTCATCTTTCATATATTTATATTTATCAGAAACAGGACTAATATTACATAATTTAATTCTAATTATATCTAATAAATATACAACACCACTATAATTTTTTTCAATACCACTTAAATCACTTTCTAATTTATCTAAAAATATTTTTTTTCTGAATAAATCATATTCACTATTTTCTTCTAATTCTTTACTTTTATTTTTTATATAATTATCAGTATCATCTTTTAAAATTTGTTTCATTAAACTATAATATGTAGATTTAAACATTTCTAATTCACCAGAAATATTTTTATCTTCTAGTTCAGAAAGTAATCGAGATACATTATAATAAATTTTACAATATTCATCACATACAGAATTCATATTATTTTTCATAATATTATCAAATAAACTTTTAATCATATCTACATCATTTTTTATATTATTTTCATAATATTCTTTAATATTTAATGATTTATATTTAGTATTTATATGTTCAAATTTATCTAAAAAATCACTTACTATCTTTTTATCTGTTTCAGTAATTTTAAATTCTTCAGAATACATATTTATAGTTAGTAAACTAGAAAAATCCTTAATACTCATAAAATCATTTTGATAATTATCACCTATAATTGTTTTTAAATATTTATTAATAGTAAATCTTACAATTTTTTCATTTAAATACCCCATATGTTTTTCAAAAGTATTATCTTTATTAATATCTAAATTATTATAATATTCTATACTATCCATTATATATATATAATATTATTACTTTTAAACTATTTTATATATATTAAATAAATAAACTAATTATGTTGCTGAAGTTCTTATATTTTTCATACTTAAACCTAAGTCTTCTGTGTCTAAGTCTTCTAGATAATTAAACCATGTTGTATCGTTATCATCACTTCCACACACGAAATTATCTTGATCTTTACATATTCTTATTTCATTTAGATCAATTAATGGAGCTAAAGAAAAATCTTCTAATTGTTGTTTAGTTGGAGTAGTACCAATTCTTGTCTTCATAATACGTCGACCTTTTAATAAATATTCTTTAATTGTATTTAAAGGTAAATCACTTTGTTTAAGTTTATTATATATTTCTTCTTCTTGTGATTTAGTTGAATTTATAGCAGTTCTTACAGCAGATTTCTGAGACTCTTTACTATCTTTAGCCATTTGTTCATAATCTTGTTCAACAATTAAATGTGAATTCTCTGCTACTAAATCTGCTACATCAGCAGTAGCATCTTTTATTACATTAAATGTATTAGATAAGTTATCTATACTACAAGTACTATTTTTGAAACTCATCATTTCATTAAATAGTGGTTTAATAGGAGCCCATAAAGGAAATTCATCTAAACTATAATTTACTAATCCTAATAAATCGTTAATAGCATTATAAACTCCAGCAACTGCCATTATAGGAGGGCATGGTATTTGTTTTGCTATATCTAAAGCAGTTGATAATATTGCTTTAAAATTATCAATAATAGTTTTTATTGTTTTCCAATCAAATATTTTTGATACTTTTTCTACTAAGTCTTCGATAGAATCAAATACCTGTTCAAAAGGTATATCTGTTATACTCATAATTTTTTGTAAAATTGGTGGAAATGAAGTAGCACTATCTTTAGAATTATTAAATTGACTAGCTACAGAATTTACTACAGATTTAGCTAATTCCATATAAAATTTTAAAAATTGTACTTGTATTTTTATAAGTTTTAGTTGATTAAATAATACAGTTTTAATATGCCATACTACTATTAATCTTATATTATTCAACATTTTAACTAATACTGGTCCAAACTTAGCTAAAATTTCACCTATTTTTTTTATAACTTCTAATGCTTTCCTACCTATTTTTGTAAACAAATTTCCAATAGTATTAAATAATCCTCCAATTTTAGGTATCTGAACACTAAAGAAATTTATAACTTTGCTAAGTATAGTTCTAAAATCATCTATAGGTTTTTTAGCAGCATTAACAGCACTTTGTAGAGCTCCAAGTAAACCATTTATAGCATCTTTTACCCAGGCTAATGCTGCATTTGCAAGATCTTTAAGTCCTTCCCAACCTGCTTCTAATCCATCTAAAGCAGCATTAGCTGCTGCATTTATACCATCACCAACTGCTGAAGCAGCATTATCTAGCGCTTCTCCTATATTTTCAGCACACTCCTGAGGATCACTAACACAACTAGATGCAAAATCAGCTATACTTCCAGCAGTATCTTCAGCCCAACTAGCAACACTTCCAGCAGCAGAAGCAATAGAAGAACCTATAGATGAAATACCACTAGCAATAGAACCAAATAAACCTCCTCCGGTGATATACTTTTTTAAAAGTTTTTTTGGATTTTTATATTTTGTTCTATATTTTTTTAATTTATTTTTTAAAATATTTGATTTATCATTTTCTATAAAATCTCCAATTTTTATAAATATAAACTCATTATCTAGTTTTATTTTATGAATAGATTTTAAAATATCTTTATTTTTATTTTTTTTATAGAGTTTTCTTAATCGTTTTAAATTTATTACATTATTTCTAAATCTTCTTACATATAAATCACCAATTAAATAAAATATTTTAGGATTTTTAATCATTTCATCGAATTCTAATGTATTATTGATTAATTTTTTACTTATATTTTTTGGTATATTTAATTTTTTTATATCTTTTTTACAAGTATTTATCATACATAAATCACAATTATATTTTAAAAAGTTTTTATTAGACTTTTCTTGTTTTTTACATTTTTTTTTTGTTTCTTCACATTTTTTTTTAATATTTTTATTAACATTACAAAAACCTTTTAATGCTTTCTTTTTAGCTTTATGACAAACAGGATAATTAATCTTTACTATATTATCTATACGTTTATGATATTTTTTTATATACTGATGTTTTTTCTTTTTAATAGAATTTAAAATTGGAACATCATTTTTCAATCCACCTAGAAACTGCTCTGTAAATTTTCTTTTTTTATTACCACCAGCATTTGGATTATTTATACTTGTTTTATTATATTTAGTAGTATCACTTGGTTGATAATTTTGATCTACACTTGTTTCTAAGTTAGATAATCCAGAAGTTGTTTGATTTGTAAAGGCCTCCATACCTGCTATTGTAGTAGTTTTTTGTTTTGATTTATATTGTGATATTACTCTTTTTACTGCTCTGTCTGCGGCTGCTTTGTCAATTGCTTGAGCATTTTGTAATTTTTTCTTTTCAGCAGCAGCTGTAGCACGTCTATTTCTTTCATTTGCGGCTTCTTCTGCTTTAGCAGCACTTAAATCAGAACTAGAACTTGATAAACCTAAGTCATCAAAAATATTAAGATTTGATAAAAAGTTTATAATATCTTCTATAACTTTATATATACCGTTCCACCATATTGTATCCCATAAACCAGTTATTTCATCTATTAACATATTAAAAAAATCTACAATTGGAGTTATAACAGCATCTACAAATTTTTTAAATATTGGTTCTATTTTATTCCAAAATTTTATTATTAGTTCTCCAAATGGTTTTATAACTTTTTCATATGCTAATACTGCTAATTTTCCAATATAAACACCTAAACAACATATTGCTGCTACAGGATTAACAAAAGGTAGATTTAAAGCAGGAAATGATATTACTATTCCACCATTTCCACTTGTATCTATTTGTAAAGTTTGAATTCCTTTTCTAATAAATTTAAAAACAGGATTATTTGAACTTATTTGTGGAATATTTGGTAATGGTGTTTGAATTAATTCTGGAATTAAATCTATTGTTGATATATAAAGATTTTTTATTTCTTTTACATATTTTAAAAATATATTTGGTGATGATTTTTGTTTTTTAAAATAATTATATGTATAATTATATAAATGATATACTGGAATAAATGCGCCAAAAACACCTAAAGGAATTAATACACCTTGTAGTTTAAATTTATATATAGTCTTAATAGCAAAATGAAAATAAAAATATAATATTACAAATGATAAAAATAATACTAATATATAACTTAATATACTTTTATTTTTATAATTATTTACAGTATCACTAGTAAAAAATAATATAGTAAAACCAATAAATATATTTAATAAACATACACTTGTTGATAAATAAATTCCCATATTTGATAAATATATTCCAGTTTCACCAAAACTATTTGAATATTTAGGATTTTTAATAATAAAATTAAAAACTAATATTATAATTAATAAAAATATTGATAAATTTATTATATTTAATGGATTATTATAGTAATATGATACAACATTACCCCCTGTGATTTTATTTTTATTACTTAATTTATTTACATTATTTTCCATATTATTAATATTATTTATAAACTCTATTTCTTCTTTTGTATAAGATTTTAACTTTCCATATTTTTTTTCTATTTTATCAAATATATAATCATATCTTTCATTTTGTATTATTTTTGTGTTAAATTGTACCATATATTATTATATAATATAATATTAAAAAAAAAAAATATATATATCATTTTATATTATTAAAGTATTAATATCATTATTATTTCTTTGTAAATCCATATAATTTATAAATTCTTCAACATCATCATCTTCTTCTTTTATTGGTGATACAGGATTATTATCTAAACTTTCAGTTAATTCAGATGTATTACTTAAATCAGTTGATTCAAAATTTTCATTTAATAATGAAGTATTTGATGATTCTGATACATCAGAAGTTTCTGGTAGTTCTGGTAATTCACTCGATTCTGATTCATCTGATGTTTGTGGTGATTCCGGTTCTTCAGTTGATTCTGATTCATCTGATGTTTGTGGTGATTCCGGTTCTTTAGTTGATTCTGATTCATCT
>MDSV01002820.1_pt1 | contig 23080 bp, 12 predicted proteins | sample 810851 | NCBI WGS metagenome assembly MDSV01 (sample SAMN05326640, study PRJNA326480) | marine metagenome | isolation source: seawater | place: Atlantic Ocean: North East | collected 2012 | reverse complement strand
GCTGCTCGACCTCGAGTGCTTCGTGATCTCCGGGCTGAAGGCGGACCGCACGTCCGCGGCGATCATGGCGTTCACGTTCGCCGAGCGCCACAAGGAAGAGGGATGCGTGTACGACTACCCCATAGGCGGGAGCCAGGCGCTCGTCGACGCGCTCGCGCGCGGCGTGCGCAGGCACGGCGGCGTCGTCGCGCTCGGGCAGCCCGTGGAGACGATCGTCGTGGAGGACGGCCGCGCGGTCGGCATGAAGCTCAAACGAGACGGACGCGTGATCAGGGCGCGGTCGTGCGTGGTGACGAACGCCAGCGCGTGGGATACCGTCAACGCGCTGTTGCCCGAGGACGTGCGGGCGAAACGGCTGGCGAGCGGCGACGAGCGACACACCGAGGAGACGCCGAGGTGCGACTCGTTCGTGCACCTGCACCTGGGCATCGACGCCGCCGGCTTGCCTCCCGCGAGTGAGCTCGGCATACACCACCTCGTGGTGGACGACTGGAGCAAGGGCGTGGACGGCGAGCGCAACGTGTTCAACATCTCCATCCCCACCGTGCTGGACCCGAGCCAGGCGCCCGAGGGGAAGCACACCGTGCACGCGTACGGCGCCGCCAACGAGCCGTACGCGCGATGGGCGGCGACGAAGCGGGGCTCGGCGGCGTACGAGACGATGAAACGCGAAGCCGCCGACGACTTGTACCGCGCGCTCGAACGCGTCATCCCCGACGTTCGCGACCGCGTCGAGGTGGAGATGGTGGCGACGCCCCTGACGCAGCGACGGTTCGTGCGGAGACACGAGGGGACGTACGGGCCGGGGGTGGACATGACCCGCGCCAACCTGTACGGCGCGGCGCTCGCGCCGGGGCCGGCGACGGGCGTGGACGGCTTGTGGGCGGTGGGGGACTCGACGTACCCGGGGATCGGCGTGCCCGCGGCCGCGGGGAGCGGGTTCTTCACCGCCAACTCCATCGTCTCGGTGTGGAAGAACCTCGGCGTGCTCTACGGGCCGAAAATCGGAAAGAACGTGTAGCGGACGACGCGACGAGAGCGTTCGCGGCGTAAGGACGTCGCGAAAGTTCATGAGGGTACGTAATACGACTCTAAATACCGAAAACACGCGTCGCTTCGCGGCGCTCCTCGTCACAATCCCTGCTTCGCGGCGCTCCTCGCGCGCGGGAGCAGGTCGGCGCGCCTGAGCGAGACCCCCCTCCTGAGCGCCGCCCTAAGGCTGTCTCCGTGTTTCCTGGTGATGAACTTCAGCACCTCGTCCACGAAAATCACAGGCGCGGAGAAACCGATCACCGCGCGCCATTCGGCGAGGGAGAGCGGCGCCACCGCGAAGGTATCGGCGAGCCACGGGACGTACAGGATGAGGCAGTGCAGCGCCATGGACACGGCGATGGCGCCGGTGAGCCACGGGTTGGACCAGGGGTGGTGCACGAGCAGCGAGCCGTTCTCCGAAAGCGCGTTGAGCGCGTTGAACATCTCCACCACGCACAGCACGGAGAGGCTCATCGTGCTCGGGTTCCGGTTGACCTTGCGGTTGAACACCTCGCACGAGTACTCGCAGCGCTGAAACGACGTGAGCTGCGCCCACGTCAGGTTCGGGCCGCCCTCGTACGACGTGAACCACCACGCGAACGCGCCCACGGTGGCGAACCCCACGTACAGGCCGACCACCATGTACCGCACGAACAACCACGCGTCCACGATGGAGTCGTCCGGTCGCCGCGGGCGCCGCCGCATGATGTCCCCGTCCGGCTTGTTGAACCCGAGCGCCGTCGCCGGGAGCCCGTCCGTCACCAGGTTGACCCAGAGCAGCTGGATCGGCGAGAGCGTCTCGGGCATGCCGAGCGCGGCGGCGACGAAGATGCACACCACCTCGCCTATGTTGGAGGACACCATGTACCGGATGAACTGCTTGGTGTTATCGTAGATGGCGCGCCCCTCCGCGACGGCCGCCACGATGGACGCGAAGTTGTCGTCCGCCAGAACCATGTCGGACGCGTGCTTGGCCACCGCCGTGCCGCTTCCCATCGCGACGCCGATGTCGGCGCGCTTCAGCGCCGGCGCGTCGTTCACGCCGTCGCCCGTCATCGCCACGACGTGCCGCTGCTGCTTCAGCAGCCGCACCAGCGCGGTCTTGTGCTGCGGCTCGACGCGCGAGAACACCGCCATCGAGCGCGTCGCGTCCTGGCGCGCGGCGTCGTCCATGGAGTCGAACTCGGCGCCGCGGAAGGACACGCCCGGCGGGAACAGCACGCCTGTCATCGGCAGCCCCGCTTCCGCCGCCTCGGCGGTCATCTTGCGCGCCAGCAGCGACAAATCCGAAGCGCCGCCCCCCGGGCCGGCCGTCGCGTCCGCCGGGGCGTCGTGCGCGCCGCCGCCGTCGCCGTACCGCGTCGACGGGTGGCTCCCCCGCGGCGCGACGTCCTCCCCCAGCCCGACGGCGCGCGCCACCGCCTCGGCGGTGGCTTTGTTGTCGCCCGTCACCATGATCACGCGGATGCCCGCCGCGCGGCACCGTGCCACCGCGCGCGCCGCTTCCGGCCGCGGCGGGTCCATCACGCCCACGAACCCGAGGAACGTCATGTCGCTCTCGTCGCTCGTTTTCAGCTCGACGCCCTGCTTCTTCGATGGCATGGGCTTCATCGCCAGGGCCAGCACGCGCAGGGACCCGCGCGCGAGCGACGCCAGGCGCGTCTGGAGCGCGTCGCGCGCCTCGGTCGTCATCGCCTCCGCCGCGCCGCCGTCCGCGGTGAGCGCCGAGACGCACCGCTCGAGGACCTGCTCGGGCGCGCCCTTGGTGAACAGGATGGCCTGCCCCTTGCGCGTCGCCAGCACGCTCATCATCTTGCGGTCGCGCGAGAACTCCAGGGACGCCACGCGACGGAACTGGGCCTCCCAGTACGACGCGCAGTACGACGCGCGCTCGGCGGGCCGCAGCTTGGCCAGCGAAGCGGGGGCGGCGTCGGCGCCCGGCAAGCCGATTTTCTCGGCGAGCGCGCGCAGCGCCGCCTCCGTGGCCTCGCCGACCTTCTCGAAGCGGCGCGTCTTGTCGTCGTACGACAACGCGGCGTCGTTGCACAGCGACGCGCAGATGGCGAGGTGCAGCGTCGCGGCGTTCTCCGCGGGGCGCGCGACGACGCCGGAGGAGACGCCTGGGTGGACGTCGCCGTTCGGCGAGTAGCCCTCGCCGTCCACGCGGAACTCGGAGAGGCACTCCGCGGCGGGCCCGTTGGCGGTCGGCGGGTCCACGGACTTCACCACCACGAAGCGCGTGGCGGTCATGGCGTTGGTGGTGAGCGTGCCGGTTTTGTCGCTGCAGATCACCGACGTGCAGCCGAGCGTCTCCACCGACGGCAGCGAGCGCACCACCGCGTTGCGTTTGGCCATCTTGCGCGTGCCGAGCGCGAGGCACGTGGTGACCACCGCGGGCAGGCCCTCCGGGATCGCCGCGACCGCCAGCGCGACCGCGATCTTGAAGTAGTAGATGGCGCCGCGGAAGAAACCGCCGTGCACGGGGTCGGCAAAGTGCCCTATGTTCACCACCCACACCAGCACGCACACCACGGCGATGGCCTTGGAGAGGAACGTCCCGAATTCGTCCAGCTTCTTCTTCAGAGGCGTCAGCTCCTCGTCCTCGGCGGCGTCGTGCATCGCGTCCCGGATCTTCCCGATCGCGGTGTGCGCGCCCGTCCCGATCACCACACCGCGTGCCTTGCCGCCGGTGACCACCGTGCCCCCGAACGCGACGCAGGTCTTGTCCTGTATCACCGCCGCCGCGCCGGCGGCAACGGCGCCCGCCACCTTCTCCACGGACCCGCTCTCGCCGGTCAGGATGCTCTGGTCCACCGAGAGCGCCTCGCCGCGCACGGCGATTAAACGCATGTCCGCCGGGACCTTGTTCCCCACCGCGAGCTCCACGATGTCCCCGGGGACGAGATCGGCCGCGGGGACGTTCCGCAGCCGCCCCTCGCGGAACACCGCCGCGACGTCCGCCTGGTACGCCTTGAGCTCCTCGATGGCTCTCTCTGCGTTGGTCTCGGTGAGCACGCCCACGGTGGCGTTCGCGACCAGGATCAGGACGATCACGCCGGGCTCCACCAGCGAGCTCCAGCCCTCGCCGTCGGCGAGCCCGATGAGCAGCGACACCGCCGCCGCGGCGATCAGGATCTTCACCAGCAAGTCGTCGAACTGTTTCAGCACAAGCTTCCAGAACGGCGTCCCGGGATCGGGAGGCAGTTCGTTCGGGCCCCAACGCCGGCGAGCCTGCGCGGCGTCTGCCTCGCGCAGGCCCAGCGATGGGTCCACGTGGAAGTGCGCGAGGACCTGGAAGATATCAAAGACGGAATGGGTGGGGTCGGGTCGGTCAGTAGGACGGTCGGGGCGTTCAACTCGAGGCGCACGCGCGCGCGTCCGTCGTCCAACGAGTCTGCGCGTTTCGCGATCGAACGGCAGTTAGACGAACGGCTTTCACGCGTCGGTCGCGCGCTCGGGGCTCGTCGGGAACGACCGAGGGAATCCAATGACGCCACCGGGGGAAGATGACGTACATCTCGGACGTCTCGCGCGTGCGCGTCCTCCATGACAGCAGGCGGATACCGCGGCGCCGCCTCGGTCGTTGTGTTTGCGGCCTCGGAGGGGCCGTCTACGTATCCGCGGACGGGACAACTCGAGCTCAACAGTGGAAGAGACGAATTTATGGGAACGCCGCGCAATAAAACGCAGTCGGCGACGAAATCTGGCCAGTCTCACAGACCGGACCGCACCGTCATGGCGGAAGGTTCCAGCCCCTCGCGCGGCTCCGCGCCGCCGAGCGGCCTTCCCACTGGCGCTATCGTCGTCGCGATCCTTCTCGCCTTCGCCGGTGCGTCCCAGGCGCCTGGCGTCTCGTCCGCGAGGGACCCCTCGCTTTTTCGTCCGCCTCATACCCTGTTTTTTTTATCGCCCGTCTCGAGGGGTTCCGCCTCACCGCTCTGACCGCGCCTCTCCCCCCGCCCTGTCCCACCGCGCACCCGCAGGCGCGGACGTCATGTCCGCGTTCACGTCCGAGTCCGCGGGCGCGGTGCCGGACGCCGGCCCTCCTGTTGCTGACGCCTTGAGCCTCGGCGGAAAGGTGCACATCTCGTTCTGCCAGTCGTGACAGTACAAAGGGGGCTACGCGCAGGTCCGAAACTTGATCTCGCAGCGTTTCCCCGGCACCGAGGTGGTGGGCTCGAACTTCCCCCCGAGCGCGTTCGCGGTGGCGGCGTCGAAGGCGGTGAACGTCGGGACGTTCGCGGCGATGGGTCTGACGCACTTCGGCGACCAGCTGTGCGCGGCGCTGGGCGCGCCGGCGACGCCGGCGTTTGTCGCAAACCTGCAGAGCAACAAGATGGGAAGCACGATGGGCGCGTGGTTCGTGGGGAACACGGTGTCTCAGAACCTGCTGAACACGGGCGCGTTCGAGGTGTTCTACGACGGGGAGGTGCTCTTCTCCAAGCGCAAGGAGAAGCGCCTGCCGACGGTCCCGGAGATCATGGGGGGGCTGGAGAGCGCGATGCGGCGCGGCGAACGAAAGAGTCAGGGGGAAGGTTTCGCCGCGCGCGCGGAAGCGCCGCCGGAAGGCGCGCAGGGGACGCCCGCGGGCGCGGCTGTCGGGGGCGACGCGCGGTCTGGGGAAGCGCTCTAAGATCATGCGCGCGTTTCGAGTGACGACGACGCGTAAAACAAAGCGACCGCTTCGGCGCGTCGCGCCGTTTTCTGTTTTTCTCGTCGCGGAGACGGCGAACCGACTTTTTTCGCGCGCGCGCCGCGCTCGTCGTGACGACGGCGCCCGGAACTCACCGCCCGGCGGTGACGGGCGTCGTTCGATTGGAGCGCGCGCGACGCGAGACCGCGGCGTGTTATCCGCGGCGTCGTCGTTCGCCGTCGGACGTGTCGAAGCCGAGACGGGAAGAACAGAGCGCGTCGGGCGACGGCCGTTCCGCGGCGGCGGAGCGCGCGCGCGCGACGAGACAAAGCGGAGGGTCGTCTTTTCGTCGCGGTAGTCACGGTACCACTACAACTTCACGTCGCTTAATCGACGCGCCCACACCAAAAAACACGCGAAGCCTCTCCCGTCTGTCCTGCTTCGCTCCGAGAGCGGTCATCGCTCTCCACGCGCGCCGCGTCTCTCGCGACGGCGCGTCCGCGCTCTCGTCTCGGTCATCCGTCGCCGCGCGGGCGTATCCTATACCCCTCCGCGCGGAGGCGCGACGCCCGTTTACCACGGGATGGGGCGGAACTCGTCGTCCGAGCCGTCGGAGATCTGCTCCTGGAGCACGAAGTAGCAGGGCGCGATGGAGCAGAAGATGATGGCGGCGACGAACTCGTTGCCGACGGAGGAGGTGAAGATGTTCACCTGCGTGGGGTTGGCCATGTGCGCCTTGAGGCCCTCCAGGGGGGAGGTGCCGGTGACGGCGTACTGCGACACCATGCCGAGGAACGACATCATCGCGAGGCGGCCGTTCTTGATCTCCTTCACCTTCATGGCGGGGGAGTCCTGGCCGGTGGGGTCGAAGGGGAAGTTGCCCACGACGCCGGACTCGCCGGTGGCCATGAACCCGCGGATGCGCGCAGCCTCGAGGAAGCCCATCACCACGACCTGGATCGCGACGAGCGTCTTGATGTCCCAGTCGCCGAGCGCAGCCTCGCCAGCCTCCCAGAACTTGGGCAGACCCACGGCGTCCGTGAAGAGGATGCCCGCGGTGGCGTGCATCGCCCAGCGGCCGTTCATGAGCTCAGCCTCCTGGAGGTAGGGGAGGGTCTCGGGGTTCTGCCCGAGGCGCAGGGGGTCGAAGCCGTAGTCGCCCGCCATGGTACCGTCGAGGTACGCGGGGGGCTCCGTGCCGGGCAGCCAGTGCTGGGGACCGGCGGCAGCCTTCACGGACATGCCGCGCTTCGCGACGGTGCGCTTCGCGGTGGCGCGGAGCGCGACGGGGACGTTGCAGATGGCGGCCATTTTACTCGTCGAAAGAACGGGTAGGGTGTGTGCGGGAATAGGGCGCGCACGCGGGATCGAGCGTTGATACACGAACGAATCTCGAGCCTTCGAAACGCGCTGAAGTCGGTGATTGGCTGAAAACTGTCCGGTCGGGATTCGCAATTTCGCAAATATTTTTTTCACCGTCTGTGACTCATGGAACCGCTCGACGAAGGTGACTGTAAAAAAGCTCTGCTCCAGAGAGGGCGAAGCAGAAAGAAAGGGCTTGCTTGCCTCACCGACCTGCGGCGCGACGCGCGCCGATGTTGGCGCGACGACCAACTCGGCACTCGACGTCTATTCTTCCTCAGTGGTTGGCGCCCGCGGACGGTCCGAGATGCGCGCCTCGCGGACGCGCTCGCGCGGCGGCGGCGTCGCGCGAGCCCGAGCCCGCGTCACGCTCTTCCTGCTCCTCGCCGCGGTGGCACCCCTCGCGGTGGCGCCTCTTGAGGTGGACCCCGCGCGCCTGACCCCGGAAGAGAGACGCGCGGTGCTCGAGCGCGCGTTCCCGGGCATCTTCCCCGACGTCCGGGCCGGCGACGGCGCGGCCGACGCCGGCGGCGGGGCGCGGGCGGGCGCGGGGGGCGTGCCCTCGATTCCTCGGGGGCGCCTGGGCGCCGTCGGCGAACCGCACGAGCGCGATCGCGCGCTCGAGCGGTGGACGCGCGCGTCGCCGAGCGCGCCGTACGCGGACGCCGACGACGAAGCGCCGTTCGTGGGGTCCGTCGACGTGCGCGCCGTGTTCGGTCGCGGTCGCGGGCTGGTGACCTCCGCGCGCGTGGAGAAGGGCGAGACGCTGCTATCGCTCCCGCTGCTGAAGTGCATGTCGACGGCGTCGGCGCGGCGGTCGAAGTTGGCGCCCGCGCTGGCCGAGCTCTCGGCGAATGGGACGGCGTTGAGCATAGACGCCGTGCTGGCGCTCCACCTGCTCCACGAGCTGCACGTGCGCGGCGAGCGTTCGCACTGGTGGCCGTACGTCTCCGCGCTGCCCAAGGACGTCGGCTCGCCGGTGCTCTGGGCACCCAAAGAGCTCGCGCAGCTGGAGGGCTCGAACCTGGTCGGGTTCAGGGACGCGGTGCTGAATGGGTGGATGGCCGAACGCGAGACGCTGTTTCCCGGGTTGACCCTCGCGTTTCCGGATTCGTTCCCGGAGGAACACTTCCGCGCGTCCAACTGGGCGTGGGCCATGTCCGTCGTGTGGTCGCGCGCCGCGCACGTGCCCGTCGCGGGCGCGACACTCGGCCACGAAAAGCGCTCGAGCAAAACGAAGAAGACGATCCTCGCGCTGGTACCTCTGTTCGACATGATCAACCACGGGTACGCGCGCGGCACCGGGGGAGGATCGAGGCCGGAGAGCGACGACGCGCCCGCGGTTTCCGTCGCGTTCAACGAGACGCGCGGCGCGGTGGTGGTCTCGGCGGGGGTCGCCTTCGGCGCGGGGGAGGAGATCCGGTTCAACTACGGCGAAAAGCCCAGCCAGTACGTGTTTCTGCAGTACGGGTTCGTGCCGCGGTTCAACCCGGACGAGTGCGTGGAGGTGGCGCCGCGCGTGAGCAAGAAGGACCCTCTGCGGAGACGGAAACGCGACGTGCTCGCGTCGCACGAGCTCTCGCCCGCCGCGCGCAACTTCCACTTCTACCCGAACCGGCTGGACCGCGACTTGCTCGCGGCGACCCGCGTGCAGGTCATGACGGAGGCGGAGCTGGACGATCCGTTCGCCGTCGCGTCCGCCGTCGCGGGCGGGGTCGTGTCCGATCGCAACGAGGCGGTCACGCGCGCGACGCTGCTGAAGGCGGCGCACGAGCTGCTGCTTCGGTACCCGACGACTCTGGCGGAGGATTTGGCGACGATGGAGGCGTTCCTGGACGCGAACCCGTACGACCCCGTGCGCGGCGCGGAGAAGCTTCGCGGCGACGAGACGACCCGCGGCGACGACGACGCGCAGGTGGCGGATCCCCGGTACCGCGCCGCGGTGGCCATGCGCGTGCTCGAGAAGCGTACGCTGCTCAGCGCGGCGCGCCTCATCGTGCGGGAGCTCGACGACACGATGGCGGAGGAGACCTGCCACGAGCGCTACGCCGCGACGCCGGAGGAGACGCTCGACTGTCTGGCGCGCGCGTCGGGCGTGGCGTTCGACGCGTTCGACGCGCGAGCGTCCGCCGAGACCGTCTTCACGGAAGAAGAGGGAAACGGCGGTGCGCGGAGTGAGGCGAGCGCGCGGAACGCGCGCGGCGGCGAGTTGTGAGACGCGCGTCTGTCGAAAAACCTCACGTAACGCTTCCTTCAGATCCTTTCTGATGACCGCGCCTTGATCGACAACCACGGCGAAACTAAATGCTCATACGAAGCGCATAACGTGATTACCGTGCCCATTTCCGACGCGACGCGCCGCACTTTTCGGGTATCCCGACTGGGTGTCGTGGAAGAAAAGGCAGTGTCGACGGGCGCGATGGCGGGTCCGTCGACGGCGGACCTCTTCGCGGCGCTGCGTGATGAGTCCGCACCGTTGTCCGCAGATGCCATGGAGGCGTTCGCCTCCGGGGTGAAGCTGGACCTCGCCGCGAGCGGCGCGGAGTGCCGCGCCGAGGTGGAAGACCTCGTGCGCGCTTCCGTGTCGTGCTCAGCCGCCGACCGCGCGGCGGAGGCGCTCATCGTGGACGTCCGGTCCCCCGGGGAGTTCGCGAGGGGGCACGTCCCCGGCGCGCTGAACGTCCCGCTGTTCACGGACGACGAGCGCGCCAAGGTGGGCACTGCGTTCGCCAAGCAGGGCAGGGGCGTCGCGCTGGTGCTCGGCATGAAGGCGGTCCGACCCAAACTCGAGCGCCTCGTGAACGAGGTGGTGCGCCTCGTCGAGGCGAAGGAGGCAGAGCCGAGCCGAGCCTCGGCGCGCTGTCCTACGACGGCGCCGCTGGTGGTATACGTGCATTGCTGGCGGGGAGGCATGCGGTCGAGCTCGTTGACGTGGCTGCTGCTGCACGCCGCCCCGCCCGGGTCGCTGGACGCGCGCGTGGTGCGCGGCGGATACAAGGCGTTCCGGCGGTTCGTGCTGACTCGGTGGCACACGCCGGCGTCGCTCACGCGCTCGTCTTCCTCCTCGTCCGTGGCGTCCTCCGCCTCGACGTCCTCGAGCCTGTTCGAGGACCCCGCGGCGAGCGTCCGCTACGCCGGGACTCCGAGCGCCGAGAAACCGCCGGAGCCGCGGGTGTGCGTCGTCGGCGGGCGCACGGGAGTGGGGAAAACAGCCGCGCTTCTCGGGTTGCGCGCCGCGGGCGAGAGCGTGATCGATCTGGAGGGCCTCGCCGCGCACAGCGGCTCGGCGTTCGGCTGGGTCGGCCGACCGCCCGCGCAGCCCACCAGTGAACACTTCGCCAACCTCGTCGCCATGCAGTGGGTCGCGCTGACTGACCGCGCGGACGCCACCTCGAACGCCGCGCGCGCCGACGGAGCGCGGTGGATCTTCGTCGAGGACGAGGGCCCGCACGTCGGGAAGTGCTCGGTGGACCCCGGCTTGTTCGCGCGCATGCGGCACGCGCCGCTGGTCGTGAACGTGGTCGCGCCTCGCGCCACGCGTCTCCGGACGCTGGTGGAGGACTACGCCGCGGACGCGCACCGGACGGACCCGGCGTGGCGCGACGCGATGGACGAGAGCGTGGGAAAGCTGCGCAAGCGGCTGGGGAACGAGCGCGCCGACGCGCTGCGCGCGTTGCTGCGCGAGGGCGACTTCGCCGCCGTCGCGGACGGGCTGCTGGAGTACTACGACGCGCTGTACGACAAGCACCTGGGGAGCAAGCGCGTGGAGAAGCGGGAGAAGCAGGCGGCGCGGGCGCGGCGAGAAGAGGCGCGCGAGGGCGACGACGCGCCGAGCGCGAACGACGACGCGAAACGAAACGCGCGCCTCGAGCTCGGCGACGCGGCGACGGCGAGCCCGCCGGCGAGCCCGCCGGCGAGCCCGGCGCCGGCGCCGGCGCTCGAGCAGGCGGCGCGCGCGGGCAAGGTGGTGGAGTGTCGCGCGCGTGCGGTAGGCGACCGCGACCGCGAAGGGAGACACCCCGACAGCCTGGACGTCGACGCGCTGGTGGGAGACATACTGAAAACAGTGGCGGCGTTTGAAGCCGAGGAAGCGACGAGCGACGCGGAGCGTTTGGAGCGACTGGCGGAGCGAGCGCGCGGATGACGCGCGCGACGGCGAGCAACGACTTCCAACTTCCGTGTGTCATCGATCCTTCCTCGAGCGCCAGCCACACGCGCATCGCGTCGTTCTTCTCCGCGGCACCGTCGAGTCACCCGTCGAATCTACCATCGCCCACCGCCGCCCATGGTCGGGCGTCGCCCGTCCCCCCAACTGCCCCCGCGCGCGCCCGGGTGGTGGTGCGCGCCCTGCGGCTTGGGCGTGCCGCAGCGGAAACACCGCATCTTGCTCGCGAACACGTTCCCGCACCCCTTCGGACACATCCAGTCGCCCGCGCGGATCTCCGCTCTTTGGCTCTGCGGCGCGCGCCCGTACGACTCGGGTCCGAGCCCGCCCGGTCCCCAACCCGGGTTCGCCTGCGGCGCGCCCGGGCGAGGCGACGGCGACGGTCCGTCGCCCCGTTGGCCGACGGGCGCGGCGACGCCTTGGAATCGCGGGCTCGGCCCGCCCATCCCCCCCGCCCCGTCGCGGCCCATTTTGTCCTCGAACGGGTTCGCGTTCGGGGTGGGCGCGCCGGGCTTCGCGCGGTCGCCGCCCCCGCCCAGGTCCAGCTCGCCCTCCTCGGGCGCGGCGTCCTCGGCAATCTGGCGCTTCGCCTCGGCGTGCTCCTTCAAGGTGTCCTTAAGCTTGAGGACCTGCTTGTGCCTCTCGCTCTCGCGGCGCTCGAGTTCCTCCTGAAGCTTGGCTCTCTGCTCGGAGCGCTTGCGCTCGCGCTCCTGCAGCGCCTTAGCGCGGGACTCCTGCTCGCGCTTGCTCTTGGCCATCACCTCGCGCTCCTCCTCCTCGAATTCCTCGCGGAGGCGCTCAACCTTGGCCAGCGCCTTGTCCGCCGCCTCCTGCGCCTCCGCAGCCTCTTCCGCAGCCTCGGCGTGCGCCTTGACGTGCTTCATGCGCTCCTCGCGCTCCTTCGCCGCGAGAAGCTCCGCCTTGATGGCCTTCACGTCCGCCGCGGCTTCCGCCCGCGCCTCGTCGGTCTCGGCGGCGCGCGCGGAAATCGCCTTGGCCTCCGCCAATCGCTTCTTGAGCAGGGCCATCTTGAACGCCTGCAGCGACATGGCCTTCGGCGCCTTGTAGGTCACCTTGGTCAGCCATGGCGACCAGGTTTTCTGGTCGTACGGTCCCTTCGTGGTCATCTCCGCGAGACGCCAGACCAAAGACGCGTTGCGAACCCGCGCGTCTCCGCCTGATCGCGCAAACCACGACGAAGGGTTTGTTCCGCGCCCGTGCTGAACGAAGTCACGCGCGACGCGTCCTCGGTATCGGAGACCGCGGGTCGGTTTTCGTTTTTCAGGAGAAGGTCGGGAAAAGGCGCTCGTCGACGGCGGCTTCGCTTTGCGGTTTGCGCGGCGCGAATACGTTTGCAAATACAACGCGAAGGCGGCGCCGTCACCGCACCCACGGCGACGCGAGCCCGAACGGCTTGAGCGCGTCCATGACGGCTTTATTCGCGGCTCTTCCCACAACCACCTGCGTCTCGTCCGCGCGCACGGGAATCACGACGTGTTCGCGCAGAGCCGCTTTTTTCGCGTTCGCGTCGCACACGCGCAGCGCGTTCCGGCCAAGCTCGTTGGCGGCTTCGAGCCCGGAGACGTACGCGCGTTCCTGGCACAGCCCCTTGGCGCCGTGCTCCTTATCGCCCATGCGCACCCAGTCGCCTGCGCACGTCACGTTGGAGACGGAGGTTTTCAGGGGCGGCCGGCGCGCGAAGGACCCGGGGGAGAACCACGTCACCGCGCCCGGACACCGCGCGACGTGCGCGTCCAACACGTTCGCGTCTTCGAACCCCGGCACCGCCGCGGGCAACAGCTCCTTCATCAGCAAGTCGACGATGTCTTCGTCCGACAGGCACGCCACGGCGCCCCCGTTGTAGAAGTCGCACGCCAGCACCGAGCCCTTGGGTTCCTCCCCGCCCCATAGCGCCACCTCGTCGTTCTTCTGGAGCTGGTCCAGCATGAAGAACGTGCCTCCGGCGCCGCGCAGACCGGAGAAGCGGCTCAGCACGTTGGCCGGGTTCTCCACGGCGACGTACCGGTCGAGCCAGATGCGCGTCGTGACCACGTCGATGCCTCCGAGCGACGCCGCGCGCGAGAGCTCGGGCGCGGCGCGGGCGAGCGCGGGCGAGGACCCCACCACGCCGCGCATGCCCTTCGCGCCGAGCGCGAGCACTACCGCGTCGACGTCGCGTAGCGCTAAGCTCTTGGGCTTCTTTCCGCTCTTCGCGACTTTCTCGTACGCGACGCCCGTCGCCAGGCCCGTGGATTCGTCCACCACCACCTCCGTGACCCGGCACCCGCCCAAAACTTTCAGGCCGTGTTTCTCGATCAGGCGCTCCGCGAGCGGCGCGATCAGGCTCGACGCCACCGTGCCTTTCGAGATCCAGCGCACGTCGAACGAGTCCTGGTGCGCGAGCGCGTAGTAATACAGCAGCTCCATGGTGACCGCCGCCGAGAGCTCTTCCGGGGGCTTGAACAGACCCACGAGCAACGTGGGGCGAATGAAGTCGTCCACCAGACGTTTGCTCAGCCCGAACTTGATGAACAGGTCGTGCGCGGTCATCCTGTCGTACGCCTCGAACGTCTCGTTGTCCCTGCCCAAGTCGAGCATAGCGTACAGCAAGCCGACCATCGTGACGCGGTCCTCCAGCGGGAGCCGCTTGAAGTTGTCGAACGTCGCGAACACCTGCCCGAACGGCGAGGGCAGCTGCGGGTAGTCGCTGCTGCTGAACACCGGCGCGGTGGCCTCGAGGCCGTCGGGGGAAAAGAACGAGGACGCGGTGAAGTCCGAAAACACGTCGGACTCGCGGACGCCCAGCTCGGCGAGCGTCGCCTCGATGTTCGGGTAATCCTTCCAGAACCCGCGCGTACCGTACTCGAAGGGCTTGCCCGTGGGGGTGGTGCTCGGAGTCATGCCCGTGGGGTCGGGGATGCCGTCCAGCAGCGTCACGTCGCATCCAGCTTCGCATAGGGCCTTGGCAGCGCCAAAACCGCCCCAGCCGGCGCCCACGATGGCCACCTTCGGCTTGCGTTCGGTCGAGGCAGCGGTGCCATTTTTCTTCGACTTGGCCGCCGCGGCGCGGACGACCACGCAGGTTCGGCGTGGCGCGGCGCCGCGAGGGGGCGCGAGCGCGCGCACCGAGCGCGCGGAGTTGACGTGAGCAACCGCGCTCATCGCGTCAGGAGTTGTGCGCGACAGCGCGCGCACGTCCTGCGCCTCAAGTCGCGTACGCAGAAACGAAAACTGATTAGACACGTGGCCTCACGAGGACAACGAGAGCCACGAGTTTGCGGATTTTTCAAGCGCAACAGAGGTGCCGTCTCCGCGGAGGCCGGCGACACAAACACGGCACACGCGATGGTGGCCGTCCTCGCGGCGCGCGGGCCCATCCTCGGATCGGCGGTCGCGGCATGCTCCTCTAGTCGCGCCGCTCGCGCGGGAGGCGGAGACGCGGGTCGCGCCCGCGGAGCCAGACACGTCGCTCGCGCGGGCGGGCTTCAGGTTTGGAACGCGGAGGAGGCTGAGATGAGCTTCCTGTGTGGGTCGAGCGCGGTGGTGAGCTTCGGGACGACGTGGTGCGGGCCGTGCGCGGTGCTCGCCCCCGAGCTCGCGACGCTCGCCGCGGCGCTCGAAGACGTCCCGTCGCTGGAGGACTTGGACATCGCCAAGGTGGACGCGGAGGAGGCGTCTTCCCTGGCGAGCCAGCACGGCGTCGGCGCGTACCCCACCACGCTGTGGATGCGCGAGGGACGGGAAGTGCACCGGATGGAGGGCGCCGCGCCCGCCGCGGCGCTGGTACAGCTCACGGCGATGCACCTCCTGACCGCGGAGGAAGAGGAAATTTTGCGCGCGCTCGCCCCGGAACACTTCGTGCCCGTGCCTCTAGACCCGGCGCGGGCGTAGGTTGTACGGATCTCCTTTTTCACTAGCTACATAGAAAAAAAGCACGCGCGACGCGTCCGACGCCTCGTCACCTCGACTCCGCCCTCGTCGCGGCGTAGAACCCGTGCTCGAGCAGCAGCTCCTCCAGCGCGCGCGCGACGTCCTCGTACGTCTCGCCCCCGTGCGCCGCGCCGCCGCGGCCGTGCGGCGTGGGCTCGGGCGAGGCCTGCAGGAGCTTCACGGCCTCCGCCTTGACCGCGCCCGCCGACCGCGCGGCGGAGAAGACGTGCTCGGCGAACCTGTGCGCGACGGCGCGGCGCGCGTCGCGCGTCGCCGAGGGGGGCAGGCGGTCCACGAACGCCAGCTTGTGCACGACGGCGAGCAGCTCCGTGGTCGGGTCTCGCACGGCGCGCAGCCGTTCCGGGGCGATCTTCACCCTGTTGCCGCCGTCGGTCGCGGCGGCCGCGGGCGCGGGCCTAGGCTCGGCTGAACGAACGTCCGCGCGTCGGCGAGAGTCGTCGCGGCGCTCGACCGCCGCCGCCGCGTCCCGCCGCCGGCTCTCCATGGCGAGCTCGAACTCGCGATCGAGCCGCGCGCGCCTCAGCTCCTCGCGCGCGCGGTCGCACTCCTCGCGCGCGCGGTCCGCCTCGCGCATCACCAGGCCGCAGCGCCGCGCCATCACCGCCTCCGCGGACGGCCGAGCCGCCGGGTCGACGACGAGCATCGCGCCGACGGCGTCCAGCAGATGTCGCGAGTACGCGCCCGGCGGCGTCGCGTCTTCCAGGCGCTCGAACCGCCCTTCGACGATCTGCGACGCCACGGTGAGCGGGTTCGAGCCCCCGAACGCGGGTTTCAGCGCGGCGGCGTGGTACATCACGCACCCGAAGCTCCAGACGTCGGCCTTGTGGTCGTACGGCTCCTGCTTGATCATCTCCGGGCAGGAGTACGGCATCGTGCCCACCGCCGAGGCGGCGGCGGCGGGCGCGCGCCCTTTTTGGCGCGTCGCCGAGTCTTCGTCTCCTGACGACGCCACCGAAGGCGGCGGGTCCAGCGCCTTCGCGAGCCCGAAGTCCACCAGCTTCACGCGCCGCGCGTCCCGGTCCACCAGGATGTTGCTCGGCGTGATGTCCCGGTGCACCACCCCGGCTTCGCTCTCCAGGTAGCGCAGCGCCAGCGCGACCTGCGTGAAGACGTCCCAGAGGAACGGCTCGGGCGCGCGCGCGCCGGCGGAGCGGAACCCGGCGATGCGCTCGGCGAGGGACGCGCCCTCCGCGAGCTCCATCACGATGAACACCGACGACTCGTCCGCGAAGGACTCGACGTACCGAACGATGTTCGGGTGACGCAGCTTCGACAGGATGCGCACCTCGCTCGCCACCGCGTCCGCGAAAGCGGATTCGCCGTTCGACTCGAATCTTTCCAATCCCTCGCGCGCCTCGGGGAACATCTCCTTCACGGCGCGCGCCGCGCCGACGTCCGCGCCGCCGAAGCCGCCGCCGCGCACGTGCGCTTTGTGCGCGCGGTGCACCTTGCCGAAGGCGCCCTCGCCCAGGCACTCCACGAGCGCGTACCCGCGCACGACGCGGGGGCCGTTCGCGGGGCGCTCGCCGGCTTTTTTTTCGCCAGCCGGAAAAGCCGACGCGCGCCAGTCGTCGAAGGAAAAGCGACCCGCGGCGCGCGTTTCCTCGAGCGCGTCCGCGAATCGCCGCACGCTCGCGTCGGCGAGCCCCAGCCACCGCGACGCGACGCCCTCGTACCGCTCGAGTTCGGGCCTGTACTGCCCGACGTCGATGAACGCCGCGAAGAGGTCCGGCGGGAACAGAGTCTTGAAGGCGACACGCACGCGCTCGCGGTCGCACGAAAACACGAAGCGCAACGCGCGAAACGCGCGCGCGCACGTTTCAGTATTCGCCGCCGCGGAACGTTCCTCCGCGGAGGAACGCCCTTCCCGAGCCTCGTCGCCCGTCCCCGCGTCCGAAACCGACGCATCGGCGTGTGACGCGCGTCTCGCGAACGCCCCGACCAACACGCGCCCGAGCGCGTAGACGCCGTCGGCGCGCGCGACGGCTTCGCCGCCGTCGTCGTCGGCGGCGAGTCGCGTCAGTGCCGAACAACACAAACACGCCGTCGCCGCGTCGTCCTCCGCCTCCGCCGACGCGCCGTCGAGCCGCCGAAGCGCGCCGGCGACCAGCGCGGGCGCGTCTGCCGCGCGCGCCTCGGCGACCGCCGCGCGGTCCTGCAGCAGCCCGCACAGCACGCGGAGCGCCAAAGCGCGCTTCTCGTCGGAGCTTTTGCCTTTTTCGCTTTTTCGCTCGTTGCGCCGTTCGCCGCCGAACGCTCGCGCCGCGCGGCTCTCGGCGTCCGCTTCATATTCGGCTCGGCGCTGGATCAGCTCGAGCGCGACGCGCACCGCGCCGGCCGCGCGCGCGCCGTCGCGCCCCTCCGCGAGCCGGCACAGATTCTGCAGCACGTCCGTCGCGAGCCGGTCGAACGGCGCCGCGTACTCGCGGAGCGCGGCGACCAGGTGGTGGAAGCAGTCGGACCGCGCGACGTCGAGAAGCTTTCGCGACTCGCCGAAAAGCTTTCGCGACGTCGCCGAGCGGAGGATCACCAGCGCCGACGCCAACAGCGAGGGGTCGCGCGTCGACAGCAAACTCACCGCCACGACGTGCGCGGAGTCAGGCAGGATGTCTCGTTCCGTCGACGAGTGGCGCGTTTGTTCCGACGCGTCGCCGTTTTCCGCGTCGCCGTCATCCCGCGGCGTCGTCGCCATCTTCTTGAACACGGACGCGAGCTCGCGTAGGATCTCCTCGCGGAACGCGAACGCGCGGGCGCTCGACGTCTCCGCGTCCTTCGAGGCCCCGTCGCGGACGCCGTCCGCGAGCTCGGCGAGCGCGGTGTCGCCGTGCGCGCGGTGCAGGTCGGCGTACGCGCGAAACTTGTCCCCGAGCGCCTCCGCCGCGCCGGCGATCTCGCGAAGGCGCGCCACGAACGGGGCGTGCCGAAGCATGAGGCGCACGCACTGCACGACACGCAGCACGCTGCCCGGGTGCGCCGCGCCCGGCGCGCCGGGTGGGAGACGGTACGCCCGGGACAAGAGGCGGTCCTGCGCGAGCGCGCAGAAGGTATCCGTCGACGCGCGTTCGTCCCCCGCGCTCGCCTTCCCCGTCGCGAGGTCCATGGCCAACGTCTCCAGTCGTCGGCCTTCCTCGTCAGCATCACCCGCGCTTTGCGACTCGGGCGCCACGCGCAGCAAGCGCACGAGCGCCTCGAGGTCCGAAGGCATCGCGCGCTCGCGCCAAGCGGACGCTCCGCCACGACCCTCCGTCGCGGCGACCCGCCCGCGGTGCTCGTTGTGGAGCGGCCCGTGTTCGCCGGATTCAACATCCGAACGAACGCGACGATGCCTTTTCCCGTCCGCGCGTCGCGTTTTCTCACTTCTCCCGCGAAACCACGACACACTCGAAGGCGCACATGTCGTCCATCGCGCGCGCGTTGCGTTCGACGCGACGCGCGCGGGTCGCCCCGTCGGTCGCGTCGGGCGCGGACGCCGCGCCCCTCGTCGGTCGAGAGGCCCGCGGGGAACGGATCGGTCGCCCTGGTGCTCGTCTTCCGATGTCCACCGCCGCCGCCGCGCACCGCCGGTGGTCGCCGCTCCCGACCGTCGGCCCCGCCCTCCCCGCCCGTGGCGTCCACGCCGCGTTCGCGACGAGCGCGTCCGCGGACGCGACGCGCGCCCGTTCGCGTCCCGCCCGCGCGCCGACGGCGGTCATCGCGCTCGGCAGCAACCAGGGCGACCGCGTGGGTTTGTTCCGAGAGGCACTGCGGGCGCTCCGCGCGAGCGGCGTCGTCCCGCGGACGCACTCGTGCCTGTACGAGACCGCGCCCGCGTACGTCACGGACCAGCCTGCGTTTCTTAACGCCGCGGTGATCGTGCGCGTCGAGGACGAGAGCGTCGGCGCGTGTCCTTTGAAGCTTCTGGACCTTCTGAAACGAACGGAGAGACGACTCGGCCGCGCGGACGGCGGCGTGCGGTTCGGCCCGCGGCCCATCGACCTCGACATCCTGTTCCACGACGCCGGCGCGCACCGGGACGACCGCCTGGTGATTCCGCACCCGCGGCTTCACGAGCGCGACTTCGTGCTCGCGCCGCTCGCGGATCTCGGTGTCGAGACGGACGCCGACGCGGACGTTCTCGCGAACGAGACCGAAACCGAAACCGAAACCGAAGACGCGAGGGACCCGATCCGCTCGGGCCTGCGCGCGGCGCGCGCGCTGTGGCGCGCGCGCGGCGGCGAGGCGCGCGTGGGGACGGACGCGATTCGCCGCGTCGCGCCGTTCGGGAAGGACGACGCCCTGCGCACCTGGGGCGCGAGCACCGCGATCATGGGCATCCTGAACGCGACGCCGGACAGCTTCTCCGACGGAGGCGCGCTCGCGAGCGACGCGGACGCGGACGCCGACTCGACGGGGGGTGGGATCGACGTCGGCGCGGCGGTGGCGCGCGCGAGAGAGATGGTCGCCGCCGGCGCCGCTTTCGTCGACGTGGGAGGGCAGAGCACTCGGCCGGGTGCGACGCGCGTTTCCGCCGCCGAGGAGGCGCGGCGCGTCGTGCCGGTGGTCCGCGCGCTCGCCGAGGCGCTGAGAAACACGGAGGCGCGCGTGTCCGTGGACACCTTCTACGGCGCCGTCGCCGCCGCCGCCGCGGACGCCGGCGCCGACGTCGTCAACGACGTCTCCGGCGGGACGCTGTGCCCGGCGATGCTTGGCGCGGTGGCGGCGACGAAACGACCGCTCCCGTACGTCTGCATGCACATGCGCGGTGACCCGGGCACCATGCAGTCGCGCGCGCTGACGACGTACGCGGAAGACGACGTGCCCGGAGTGGTCGGGCGCGAGCTTCTCGAGCGCGCGCGCGCTACCGCCGACGCCGGCGTCGAGCCGTGGCGCGTCTGGAGCGACCCGGGCATCGGATTCGCCAAGACTTCCCAGGGTAACTGGGACGTGCTCGCGCACCTGGACGTGGTGCGGTCTGAGTTGGCGAGGGGAGGCGCGGGCGCGCTCGCCAAAGCGCCCATGCTCGTGGGCGTCTCCAGGAAGGGATTCCTGGGAGAGGTCACCGGCCGCGCCGACGCTTTGGACAGGGACCCGGCGACGGCGGCGGCGTGCGCGGCGGCCGTCGCCGCCGGCGCCGACGTCGTGCGCGTGCACGACGTCGCCGCCGTGGTCGACGCCGTGCGCGTCGCCGACGCCGCGCGAGCCGCGCGGCGGAGACGGCGGGACAGGACGCGAAGACACGCGGCGTAGGCGTCACGCGGCCGGGAGGCGGCAGAGGGGTGGTGTTTCGTGTGGGGTTCGGGTCGTCGACGCGACTTCCGTGACTATAACACAGTAGTACTTTGTACGTAGTATTAGCGCGGTATTTCCGCGGTTTAGGACGTCGTCGCGACGCGGAGACGCGGCGCCGCGACGCGTCGCGTCCGACGGTCAGTCCTTCCCGTCCATGGCGTCCTTGAACGGTTTTTTTCCCGCGCCGTACTCCTGGAAGAACCGCTTGAGGTCGTCCGAGTCGCGTCCCCACTCGCGCACGGCCCAGCGGAACAGCGAGATGAACGAGCGGAGAATCAAGATGGACTGCTTCCCCGACTTGCCCTTCGTGTCCGTGTTTTCGAACTTCACCTCCGTCGGCTCGGTGTCGTTTGGAGTCGCGCGGAAGCGGCGAATCGAGAGATCCGGCGTGTCCTTCACCGACGCCCCGGTCTCGCGGAACAGCTTCTGCACGTACACGTCCCGCGCAAAAAAATGGTACGCGCGGAACTTCTGGGTGTGGATGATCTCCACCGCGTCGCGCGGGACCTTCCCGCCCAAGGGCGCGATGGGAGGCGCCTGTCGATCCTCGACGGACGGCTCGGCGGATTTCTCGACGGATTTTGCGCTCGCGTCCGACATCCTCTTCTTGAGCTTCTTCTCCTTCTTGAGCTTCTTCGCCGCGCGAATCGCCTCCCTACGAGCTTCGCCGTCCTCGTCGTCGTCCCGGACGACTTCGAGATCGTCGTCGAGATCGTCGTCGTCGTCGACGACCACCTCGCGCTCGTCGGCCGGGCCGCCCTCGTCGAGCAGGCTTTCGGCGTACTCCGCGATGGCGTCGTCCACGTCCGCCACGACGATCGTCTCCGGCTCGGGTTTCGGAACGACGCGAGCCGCCTCTTTCGCCCCCTTCGCCTCCTTCGCCAGCCTGGCGCGCTTCATCGCCGCACGCTCCGCCTCCGCCGCCGCCGCCTCCGCCGCCGTCGCCTCGGCGGCTTTGCGTTTTTTCTCATCCGCCAGCGCGCGCGCGCGCTCTTCGAAGCTGGTGTCCTTCACGCGAGGCGCCGCCGCGGCGCCGACGGGCATCATCGGCTTCGGCGCGGACAGACGCCCCGCCGGGCGGGGGATCGCGTTCAGGATGCCGGAGACCCGCGATACCGCGTGCGGTCCCGTCCCCGTGGATTTCGGAGGCGCGCAAGACGCGGCAGGCGCGCCCTGCGACCCGCGCTTGCCCAGCGAGTCGTGCCGGCTCAGCGACTCGGACCCCGAGCGTCTCCGCCGCGCCTCCTCGCTCAGAGGCTCGCCGGGCGCGTCCCGCGGACGGCGCGAGGGCTCCATCGCGTGCAATTCCCTCCGCCGGCGATCCTCCTCGGGGTCGGTGTCGCTGTCGTCGTCGCGGTCGGTGTCGTACGCGTCGTACCGGCTCGGCCGAACGTATCTATTCGCGCGGGGCGCCGCCGGAGGCGGCGGGTTGTGCGCGCCGCCGCGCGCCGAATGCGAAGACGCCATGGACGCCATGGGCGCCATGGGCGCCGCGGCGCCGTAGGGGCGGCCTCCCATCGGCGCCGCACTCGGGCGCGCGCCCGCGCCCGGGTAAAGCGGCGCTGCGGCGGGGTTGGGCGCGCGCCCGCGGTCCCAAGCAGAGCCCCCGCCCGTCGCCGCCGGCGGCGGCGGATTCGCGAAGCCCTCGCGCCCGCGCGGCGCCGGCGCAGGCGCCGGCTGCGTGGGAGGGGGCGGCGGGGGGTCCGGCGGGGGCGCCTCCATCGGCGGCGGCGGATTGCTCGCGTTTCCGTACGGCGCGGGCGCGCCGCGTGAGCGCGCGACGACGACGCGGGGAGGCTCGTACCCTCCGCGCTCGTATCCTCCGCCGCGCTCGTACCCTCCGCGCTCGTACGGGCGCTCTCGCGTTCGATCTCGCGATTCGCCCCTCCCGTCGAACGCGTCGTCTCGCGCCCCCCTCCCGTCGGAAGCCCCGTAAATCCGCTGATACTCAATGGCCACGGTCGACTTATAGCCGTCTGCCCTGCGCTCGATCGCTACGTTGCTGTTGTGGTCCTGGGCGAACCAATCTCGCAGCGGCTTCTCGCTCTCTTTTCGCTTTTCCAATAGAGAAATGATGCTGATGTGGTATCTCCAAATAGAGTCAAGCGGGTCGTTGACTACTTCCCCTCCATGTTGTTGCCGGGCACCATAGCCTCCTCCGGTCCCGTGGTCGGAGCGGCGCCCATAACGGTAACCCTGCCTCATGGTGACTCGCCGCCGCCAGCGCGCGGGTTCGAGTGGACCAGATCGTCCAGGAGAATTCTTCCAAAGAAACGTGAGAGCAAGCAGTCAATCAAACAGGAGCGTCGCGCTCCAGCGGCCTCACTCCTGGAGAACGTGCCGCGCCCAGTCATGGCTCATCAGGTCAAACTGCCACCTCACCGGTTTTGTTCGCGAAGATACGTGGGTGTCGCACTCCTAACCCGCGCAATCGATGACGTCGGTGGTGCACGCCCGCTCGTTCGCGCCCGCACGCGCGGCTCCCGCGCGGCGCGCGCTCATCCAGACGCGCGCGGCGCTCCCCCCCCCGCCGAGGTGGCCCGCCCGCGCGCGTCCAGGCGCGCGGTGTTCGGCGCCGCGTTCGCCGCGACGCTGTCGAGCCTGCTGGTTTCCCCCGCGCGCGCGCTCGACGCCGAGGAGGCGGTCGAGGCGTCCGCGGCCGCGCGTTC
>MDSV01092930.1_pt1 | contig 23092 bp, 26 predicted proteins | sample 810851 | NCBI WGS metagenome assembly MDSV01 (sample SAMN05326640, study PRJNA326480) | marine metagenome | isolation source: seawater | place: Atlantic Ocean: North East | collected 2012 | reverse complement strand
AGCTAGAGAAGAAGGTTTTGAAGAAATTGCTGATTGGTTTGAAACATTGGCAAAAGCTGAAAAATCTCACGCAGGTAAATTCCAAAAAACTTTAGAATCTATTGCGTAAATAAAACTAATTTATGGTGGGGTTATCCCCACCATTAATCTTTAAATTATTAATCACATGAGCAAAGAAGGCAGTACAGAAGCACCTATACGACATCCAATAGACTTTGAGCATCCTGATTTTTTAAATCCAGAAAAATTAGATGCAGAAATGAGGAGAGTTTTTGATATTTGTCATGGTTGTAGAAGATGTTTTAATTTATGTGACTCTTTCCCAAAATTATTTGACATGATAGATGAATCTAAAAATGAAGATGTAGAAAGTCTATCAAGCAATCAATTTGAGCCAGTTGTGGATGCATGTACTTTATGTGATATGTGTTTTATGACCAAATGTCCTTATGTGCCCCCACATGAATTTGACTTAGACTTTCCTCATTTAATGTTAAGATACAGAACTGCACAAAAGAAATTAAACAAATTACCAATCGTACCTGCACAATTAGCACAGATAGATAGAAATGCTAAAATTGGAGTTATGTTATCATTTTTAATTAATTGGATATCAAATATTAAAAATAAGTTTTTTAGAAAAGTATTAGAAATAATTGTAGGGATAGATAAAAGAGTAAGGCTACCGGTATATAATTCTGAAACATTTACGAATTATTTTAAAAAAAATATATATCCAGTAAACATTGAAGCTCCCGCTAAAAATAGAAAAGTAGTGATTTATTCGACTTGTTTTGTTAATTTTAATAAAAAAGATACAGGTATTGCTGCTTTAAAAGTTTTAAAAAAAAATGGAGTCGAAGTAAAAGAATCATATCCAGGTTGTTGTGGTATGCCTTTTTTAGAACAGGCTGATCTGCCAAAAGTTGTTAATCAAGCTAAAAAAGTTTCAAAAGATTTATTAGAATGGGTAGATAAAGGGTACAGAATTATAACTCTTACAGCCAGCTGTGGTTTAATGTTAAAATTTGAGTGGCCTTTACTTTTGCCAAATGATGAAAATATTAAAAAACTTTCTAAAAATGTGAGTGATATAGATGAATATATAGTAGATATAGCCCAAAAGGAGGGACTGGCTGAAGGTTTGCAGGAAATTGATGGAGGAGTAACACTGCATAATGCTTGTCATGCTAGAGCTCAAAATATGGGTATTAAAGCTAGAGACATGCTAAAGTTTATCCCAAATATTAAAATGGATGTAGTTGAAAGGTGCGCAGGCCATGGAGGAACTTTTGGGGTTATGAAAGAAACACACGATCTCGCATTAAAGGTTGGTAGACCAACTGCAAGACAAATTAAGAATAAAAATAATAGATATATGGCTTCAGACTGTCCTTTAGCTGGCAAACACCTAAAGCAGTTAGAGACAGATACAAATATTGTTTCTGATGAGGCACTACATCCTATCGAATTAATGGCAAAAAGTTATAAGTTATGATTATGTCAAAACAAAAAAGACAAATTGAAAAAGAAGATTTGTTAGCTCCTAAAGTTTATGAGAAAAGTAGAAAAGAGTTAAGACTAAAACTTCTTGAATTTAAAAAAAATCGTAGAATTCCGCTTGGTCCGTATGCAACGTTTTATTTTGAAAGTTTTGAAACAATGTTGGCACAAGTTCAAGAAATGCTTCATATTGAAAAAGGTGGAGATGATCAGTTAAAAGATGAATTGAATGCTTACAATCCTTTAGTGCCTAATGGGAATGAACTTACTGCAACACTAATGTTTGAAATTGATAATCCAGTTTCTAGAGCTTCTTTTTTAGGAAAAGTTGGAGGAATAGAAGAAAAAGTTTTTATGAAAATTGATGACGAAATTATTAATGCAGTCCCCGAGGATGATGTTGACAGAACTTCAGCTGAAGGAAAAGCTTCTTCGGTACAATTTATTCATTTTAGATTTAATGAAAACCAAATAAAAAAGTTTAAAAACAATAGTGCAAGTATTGAGCTAGGAATTAATCATAAAGATTATTCTCATACGACTAAACTGACTAAAGAAAATATAAGTTCTCTAGTATCAGACTTTAATTAATAAATCCCCAAATATTGTTATTTTTTATCCAACCTGAATAATTATCAGTATTTATATTACACCAATCTGTTTGGCATGTTTTAATAATTAGAAGTCTACCACTTTCTAATCTTGCTATCGGTTTTGAGAAAGTAGATGGTTTACTAAAAAGTATTTTATTTTCAAGAATAATTATAGAATTTGATTTTTTAAGCATTCTTGAATGTATCCAGCCACTATTATTTTTTAAATCAATAATTCTTCGCCAGTTTTCTTTTTTATCAATTTGTTTAATAGGCAAATTTATTTTCTTGTAAACATATTTTATGGGAGAGTCAAAACTAGGTCCATATCTTACATTAACTTTATTTTTTTTAAGAGATAAAAATTTTTGATCTGTCTTAGCAAATGATTCAAAAAAAATAATTGAAAATAGGATTGTAATAAATATTTTTTTTTTCATTTACATAAACAATTTTTTAGTTTTTTTAACTTAACTTTTCTAAAATTTAAATTTAAAAAGTCTAATATTAAAATATAACTATTGAGATTTTTTCCAATATTTAATATTTTTTTTAAAGCTTCATTCGCTTGAATTGTTCCTACAATTCCTGCAACAGTTCCTAGGACACCCTCTGCCTCACAATTCAATAAATCCTCTGAAACCTCAGACTCTTGAAAGAAACATCTTAAACAAGGTATCTTTTTTTTAAAGTCGAATGTAAAAATATGTCCATCAAATTTACTTATCGCTCCAGTTATAAGAAATTTTTTATATTTAAAACAAAAATCATTTAACAAAAACTTAGTTTTAAAATTATCTGATCCATCAATAATCAAATCATAATTATTTATGATTTTTAAAAAATTAATATTGTTTAATCTAAATCTATAAGTTTTCACTTTTGTTTTTGAATTAATAAGTTTTATTTTATTCTTAACAACCATCACTTTTGATTTTCCAATATCGTTTGACTGATAAAGGCTTTGTCTATGTAAATTTGATAAATTAACCTTATCATTATCAACTATTCCTATTATTCCAATTCCAGCACGTGCGAGAAATTCTGCAATAGAACATCCGAGACCACCCGCCCCAATAATTAAAACCTTCGAAGATATTATTTTTTTTTGACCTATAATTCCGATGTCTTTTAAAATTATTTGTCTTGAAAATCTTTCTAATAAACCTTTATCTAACTGGTTTTTCATTTTCCTGTAGATCCAAACCCGCCTTTTCCTCTTATTGATTTTGGTAAATCATTTACTTCTTCTAATTCCATTTTAACAATTGGTGTTAATATCATTTGAGCAATTCTATCCTTATTATTAATTATAAACTTCTCTTTTCCATGATTGAAAAGTATTATTTTGATTTCCCCTCTATAGTCACTATCAATTGTACCGGGAGTATTTAAAACAGTAATTTTATTTTTTGCTGCAAGCCCAGATCTTGGACGAATTTGTATTTCATAGTCATCTTCAAAAGCCACTGAAAGTCCCGTAGGTATTAAACACGAGCTATTAGGTAACAATTCAATTGATTTTTCAATGAAAGCCATTAGGTCCATACCTGAAGCACCAGATGTTTTATAAATTGGTAAATCAACCTCTTTACTTAATCTTTTTATTAATACTTTTACCATTTAATCTTAATTTAAATGGTTGATAACTTTACTAACAATTTCATCTGAGATTTCAGATTTTTTTTTCATATAAATTTTTTCATCTACAATATTTTTATCTTTGTAATAAATTGTAACTTCATTAAAATCTGAGTCAAATCCTATAGTTTTATTTGAAACATCATTGGCAACTAACCAGTCACAATTTTTTTCAATTAATTTTTTTTTCGCATTTTCTTCAACATTGTTCGTTTCAGCAGCAAAACCAATAACTAATTTAGGTCTTAAACTATTATGATTAGAAACATAATTTAAAATATCAATATTTTTTTCTAAATTAAGTTCTAAAGATTCTTGTTTTTTGATTTTTTGATTTTTTGGAGTTTTAATTTTAAAATCAACAACAGCTGCTGAAAAAATAGCCACATCTACGGGTAAATTATTTTGGGTTGCTTTAAACATATCTTCTGCAGTTTCAACTTTTATTAAATTTATATTTTCACTAATATCAAGGTTTGTAGGTCCAGAAATTAATGTAGTTTCAAAACCTTTTTTAGCCAAAGATTCTGCAAGAGCAAATCCCTGCTTACCTGATGATTTATTTGTCAAAAATCTAACTGGGTCGATATATTCATGTGTAGGTCCTGCTGTTACTAGAGCTTTAAATTTTTTATTTTTATCTATTAAGTTAAAATGATCTTTAACTTTTTTCAGAATATCATTTGGTTCAGTCATTTTTCCTTCACCAAATTCTCCACAAGCCATATCACCAATTTCTGGACCTATTATTTTGTAACCATAAATTTTTAATTTTTTAATATTTTCTTTTGTAGATGTATGTTCCCACATTCTAACATTCATAGCTGGGGTTAGAAAAATGTCTTTATTAGATGCTAAAATAACAGTCGAAGCAAGATCGTCAGACGATCCATTACTTAATTTTGAAATAGTATTAGCAGTCGCAGGGGCAACGAGGATTATATCTGCCCATCTCGAAAGTGAAATATGATCCATTTCAGCTTCATTCTCAGCATTAAATAAATCATCATAAACTTTTTCTTTAGAAAGTGAACTTATAGAAAGAGGAGTAACAAACTCTTTAGCACTTTTTGTAAGTATAGTTTTGACTTGTGCATCATTTTTTTTAAATAATCTAATAAGTTCAAGACTTTTATAGGCTGAAATACCACCACAAATTATTAATAATATTTTTTTATCTTGTAAATTATTCATCGTGCAAATTAAAATACTAATAAACCTAAAATTACAAGCGATAATAATCCAATAATAGATTGGTTTCTAAATGCGACCATCTCTGATTTTTTATCATTTAAAGCTGTATAAGAATTTGTGTTCTGAGGTATTTGACCACTGGCTAGAAAAGTTAGTGCTTGGTTTGCTTTATCCATAACCTCTGGAAGTTCTGGTAATTTTTTTAATACTTCTGTAGTGTTTATTAGTGTTTCATTTAAACTATTAATAGGATCTTTTGTTTCTTTAAGCCAGTTTTCTAAAACAGGCTTAGATGTTTCCCATATATTTGTATTAGGATTTAGTTTTCTTGCGACTCCTTCAACAACTACCATAGTTTTTTGTAGCATTAATAGCTGAGGTTGAGTTTGCATATTGAATTTTTCAGTTACATCAAAAAGTTGTTTTAATAGTTTTCCACCCGATATATCTTTGACTGTTTGTCCAAAAATAGGCTCTCCAATAGACCTCAGAGCTTGAGCAAGATCCTCAACAGGAACATCTTTTGGAACGAGTCCAGCAGCCAAATGTACTTCAGCTACTTTTTTATAATCTCTTTGAATAAAACCAAACAATATTTCTGCTAAAAATCTTTTACTCACTTTATCTAATCTGCCCATAATTCCAAAATCTATTGGAACAATTTGACCATTATTATCTATGAATATATTACCTTGATGCATGTCAGCATGAAAGAAGCCATCTCTAACTGCATGTCTTAAAAAATGTTGAATAATATCAGATGCAATTTTTCTAGTATCTATATTTCTTTTTTGTAAATTTTCAGTTTCTCTAATTGAAACACCCTCTACCCAGTCTAGAGTCATTACATTTTCACTAGTTAAATTCCAATAAATTTGTGGCACTTTAAAACCAATATCATTTTTAGTATTTTCTGAATATTCGTTAGCTGCTGCTGCTTCAAATCTTAAATCCATTTCAAGATTTGTTATTTCTTTAAGCAAAAAGACTACATCTATTAACTTTAATCTTTTGGTTTTTTTCACAAATGACTCAATTAAAAAAGCAAAAAGCATTAATGCATCAATTTCTTCGTTAAATATTGTCTTGATATTTGGTCTTAAAATTTTTATAGCTACATCTTTTATAGTTCCATTATCATTAATCTTAGCTTTATGGACTTGAGCTATTGAAGCTGCAGCTACAGGATCACTTAAATCAATTATAGAATTGAACATCTCCTGACCAAGATCTTGTTTGATTATTTTTTTAGCCTCTTCTAAAGAAAAAGGTGGAAGTTTGTCTTGTAAACTTTCTAATTCTTTAGACAATTTATCACCAATAATATCTGGCCTTGTAGCCAAAAATTGTCCTAGTTTAATAAAAGTTGTTCCCATTGACTGTAATGATTCTGAAAGCATTTCACTATTGTTAGAATCAATCTTGTTTTTTTTGTTTGAAAAAGAAAAAGAAAGGATAGAAAATAAAATTTTAATAGAGGTTGGAGGTTTATTGAACTTAGAAAAAATATTTAAAACATTAGATTTAGATAATTTTCTACCTAATTTAAATAATATAAATAATTTTTTTATCATTATATTTTCCAACCAGAATGAATTGCAACTATACCCCCTGACAGATTTCTATAACTGCAATTTCTAAACTTATTTTTTTTCATTACTTCGACTAATTCTTCTTGGTTTATAAATTGCTCTATACTTTTTATTAAATATTCATAAGGCTCTTTTTTTCCAATAACAGCCTCTCCAATTAGTGGAATCAATTTTGAATAATTCTTATAAATAAATTCAAGATTAGAATTTTCTATCTTGGAAAATTCTAAACACATGTATCTGCCACCAGGTTTTAAAATTCTATAAGCTTCTGATAAAGATTTATTGAGATTTTTAGTATTACGAAGACCAAAACTTATTGTATAATAATCACAAAAGTTATTTTTTAAGGGTACATTTTCTGCAGAAGAAATTATCCAATTTGTATTTTTATAAGCTTTTAACTTTTCCTTACCCTTTTTAATCATTCCTTTGTTAGGGTCGATACAGAAAATTTCTCCATGTTTATCTGTAGATTCTAAAAAAAGTTTTCCAAGATCTCCTGTACCACAAGCAACATCAACCAATTTTTTATTTTTTGAAGGATTCATCCAATTTATTAAATTTTTTTTCCAAAGTCGGTGGATACCTAAGGACATAAAGTCATTCATTAAATCATATTTATCATAAACATTATTAAAAACGTTCTGTACAAGACCCTTTTTATTTTGAAGATATTGTTGCATATTAATTTAATTAATTATGAATAATATAGTGTGAAATGCCAGAATTACCAGAAGTAGAAATAGTCAAGCAATCGTTAGATAAAAAGATAACAAATAAAATAATAAAAAAAGTAATAATTAGAAATAGAAATTTTAGAATTAAAATTCCTCCAAAATTTGAGGAATTATTAACAAATAAAGTTATAAAAAAAGTGAGTAGATTTTCCAAATATGTTACTTTAAATTTTTCTGATGGATCTTATTGCTTAATCCATCTTGGGATGTCGGGAACCATACATTTATTCGATAGAACTAAAAAAAATAAGTTTACTAATACAAGTTTTTATAGTTCTCAAAATTTACCAAAAAAACATAATCATATTGAGATTCAATTTGATAATATAAAAATTATTTATAATGATCCTAGAAGATTTGGTTTTTTTCAATATATAGAAAATCAAAAAAAGCTAGAGAAACGATTACATCATTTAGGCCCAGAACCTTTTTCCAAGCTATTTAATTTGAAATATATTAGAAAAAGTTTTTTAAATAAAAAAAAGAATATTAAGAATTTTTTGATAGATCAAAAATTTGTTTCAGGGATTGGAAATATCTACGCAAGTGAAATTTTATTTTTTTGTAAAATTAATCCATTTCAAAAAGTAATTAATCTTAATAAAGATGATTATAAAAAAATTGTATTTTTTTCAAGAGAAGTTCTCAATAAGGCAATAAAAAAGGGTGGTTCAAGCATTCGTAATTTTAAGAATGTTTCTGGAAAACAGGGAAACTATCAAAAAGAATTTAAAGTTTATTTTAGAGAAAATTTACAATGTTTAAGAAATAGATGTATAGGAAAAATAAAAAAAAAAGTAATTACAAATAGATCGACTTTTTTTTGTAATAAATGTCAAAAATAAGTAATTATTCAGTTGACCAGTATAAATTCTCAAGTTATACCACTGCGCTTATGGCAAACACAAAATCTGCAATAAAAAGAATTAGAAGAATTTCAAGACAAACTCTAGTGAACAAAGCACGAAGAAATAAATACAAAAATGCTTTAAAAAAAATGAATTCATTAATTGAAGGAAAAAAGAAATCTGAAGCTTTAAAGTTCTTACCCAGGTTGAATTCTGAGTTAATGCGAGTTGCAAAAACTGGAATCATAAAAAAGGCTAACGCCTCGAGGAACGTTTCAAGAATTACTAAAAAAATTTCAACTTTATAAATATATACTTAAAGTTGATTTAGTCCTTTCAACTTAAAGTAATTATACCAAATATAAAAATTAATTTAAAATTTTAACTATATATAGATTTAGTAAATAAATAAAATTTATTTATAAAATTTTTCACTCATAGATTTTAAATTCATAAATTTTTTTTTTAAAATTCTCGTGAAAAACGATTCACCTACAGATTTTATTTATTTTTTAATTTTGTAAATTATTTATTGCATAAATTTTAAATTAGATCTAACTGAGTTATCCCTAAAAATTTTATGTCAAAAAATAATTTAGTTCAAAAAAATATAAAGAACTCATCTTCAGATAAGTTAGATTGGAGTGTGATCCAAAAAGATATGAAAAATAAGTTTGGTAATGATATTTTTGAAAGTTGGCTTAAAAAGATAGTATTTCTTGAGGAAATGAATAATTATGTTTTATTGGCTGTTTCTACAAGGTTTATAAGAGACTGGATAACATCAAGATATTTAGATCAAATCATACAAATTTTAAAAGTTTATAAAAAAGACCTCACGAGAATTGAATTTAAAATTGAGGAAAAAAGTTTGTCAAATAATTTTGAAGAAAATAATAAAATTAATACTAAAAATGAAAATGTTTCATTTATAAAGGATACTCACTTACAGTATAATAGAATTGATCCGAATAAGAGTTTTGAAAATTTTATTACAGGTATAAGTAATAAACTTGCCCACGAAGCATCAAAAAAAGTTTCTGAAAATATTTCTCACTATAATCCTCTTTACTTATACGGGGGAGTAGGAATGGGAAAAACTCATTTGTTAAATTCAATTGGATTAGCCTTAAAAGATAAAAATAAAGTTATGTTTATTTCTGCTGAAAGATTTATGTATCAATTTGTTAAATCAATTAAATCTAATGACATGGTAAAATTTAAAGAATATTTTAGAAACACCGATATTTTATTAATTGATGATATTCAATTTATGAATGGTAAAGAGGCGATGCAAGAAGAGTTTTTTCATACTTTTAATGCACTATTAGATAAAGGTTCACAAGTCATAGTTTCAGCCGATCGTCCTCCAAATAAATTATCTAGAATACAAGACAGAATTAAATCTAGGTTTTCTGGAGGTTTAGTTGTTGATATTCAAAAACCTGATTATGAACTTCGTAGAAAAATAGTTCGACAAAAGTCAGAAGAATTAAATCTTTTTTATTCTGATCAAATAAAAATTTCAGAAGAAATTCAAAACTTTATTAGTTTAGAAATAAAAACTAGTATTAGAGAATTGGTGGGTGCTATCAATAGAGTAGTTTCTTTTTCTCGGATCTACAATAAGGTCCCAAATCTATCTGAGATAAAAATAGTATTGAAGGATCTATTAAATCTTGGAGAAAATAAAGTTACTATAGATTTAATTCAGTCTACAGTTTGCAAATTTTTTAAAATTAGTAAAAATGAAATGCTTTCCTCTAGACGCTCTAGATATTTAGTTAGACCAAGACAAACAGCAATATATTTAACAAAAATTTTAACATCTAAATCTTTACCTGAAATTGGCAGAGAATTTTCCAACAGAGATCATACTACAATTATACATTCAGTAAAAACTATTGAAAAGTTGAAAGAAAACGATCTAGAAATGACCAACAACATAAACAATCTTAAGAATCAGATATTATATAATAAAGAAAATGAAATTTAATGTTAATCAACAAGATCTTCAACAGGCATTAAATTATTGCCAAGGTGTAATTGAAAAGAGAAACACTCTACCAATCTTATCAAATGTTTTATTAAATGCTAGTAATTCGAAGTTAACCATTACTGCTACAGATTTAGATTTAATATTCATCCATCAAATAAATAATATTGAAATTCTAGAAGAAGGAAATACCACAACAACATCCTCGATAATGTATGATATCATTAGAAAATTTAGCTCAGGTAAAAAAATTAATTTATCTTTAAAAGATGTTAGTAAACTTCAAGTAGAATCAGAAAAATCTATTTTTAATTTAAATTGCATAAGTGCCTCAGAATTCCCATTAACTGACGAAAATTTTAATGAAAATGAATTCTTAATTAAATCAAAAAATTTATTAAAGTTATTAAATAAGTGTAAATTTTCTGTTTCAAACGATGAAACTAGACATTATTTGAGTGGAATTTTTTTACACCAAACTCAAAATGAAGAAAAAAACTTTTTGACTGCTGCTGCTACAGATAGTCATAGAATGTCTATTTCAAAAATAAAATTAGATAAAAAAATAAATTTTGAACCTATAATTTTGCCTAAAAAAACTATTTTTCAATTATGTTCAATATTAGAAAATTACGATGGAGACGTTAAAATTTCAAATATGAAATCAAAAATTAAATTTGAATTAAAGAATAGTATTCTAATATCGAAGCTGATTGATGGAAAATTTCCAAATTATATTCAAGTAATACCTAAAAATAATCAAAAAAAATTAGAAATTGATTTAAAAGAATTTTTAAACTCTGTTGATAGAGTTGCATCAGTCTCACTCGATAAAAAAGATGGTGTAAAATTTAATCTATCAAAAGATGTTTTAAATTTATCAGTTAATAATACTAATAGTGGCGATGGAAAAGAGAGTTTAAATGTTAGTTTTGAACATGATTTAGAGATAAGTTTTAATTCCAGATATTTAATAGATATTGCCTCTCAACTAGATGGAGATAAGATAGAAATTTTTTTTAATGATACTGGTTCGCCAGCTTTGATTAAGGATCCATCTGATTTTGATAGTATTTTTGTTGTAATGCCTATGAAGGGTTAATTCAAGTTATCAAGTTCTGAGTAAATATCGTTTTCTAGTTTTTTTAAGAAGGTTTCTTTATCTATTCCAGCTTTAATCGGCTCTAGTATTGAAATTGTAATATTAGTGTTTGATTTTTTTGAACCTTTTTTGGGCCAAGTATTTCCTGAATTTATTGCAACCGGCTGACAGGTTATCTTAAGTTCATCATAAATTCTTGCTGTACCTTTCTTAAATGGACTTCTATCACTTGGTGCTAATCTTGTGCCTTGAGGAAAAATTATTAAAGGTCTATTTGATGTTTTGATTATTTTAAAGATATCCTCAAAAAAACCAAGATTATCTTTTGTAATTTTATCTCTTTTAATAGATATTGAGCCTATCTTTCTTAAATACCAACCAAATATAGGTATTGTAAGTAATTCCTTTTTAAGAATGAAAACTGGTGAATTAAAAATTGTCTGTAAAAAAAATGTTTCAAACATTGATTGATGAGAGGACGCAACAAAAAATTTACCTTCCTTAACTAGATTCTCTTTACCTTTAATAACAATGTTAGTTGATAAGAATAATCGTAAACATATAGAGGCCCAATGACCCATAATTTTTCCACCTAATATTACAATTTTTTTAGGTAATAAAAGTGCTGGGATGAAAACGATTGAAATTAAAATAATTCCAAAAAAAAAGAATATTGAAAATAAAAAATTTCTTATCATTTTAATTAGAAACTAAATCAAATCTTTAAGTTTCTGTCTTTTTTTAATTATATTAATTTTTGAGTTTTTAATTAATATTTCAATTGGTTTGGCTCTCACATTGTAATTTGAACTTAGTGACATTCCATAAGCACCAACGTCACATATTATAATAATATCTTTTTCATTTAATTTCTGGAATTTTTTTAGTGTAGAAAATTTATCTGTACTCTCACATATAGGTCCCACAAATTCGTAAGTTTTTTTTGAAATTCGATTGGTCTTTATAGCTGGTAATATCTTGTGGTTAGCATTATATAAAGCAGGTCTAATAAAATCATTCATTCCTGTATCTAAAATTATAAATTTCTTTTTACCAGCTTCTTTTATGTAAATTACTTTGGAGATTAAAACACCTGTATTTCCAACAATACATCTGCCAGGTTCAAATATAATCTTAAATTTATTGTTTTTTAAAAATTTTTTAATAGCGATATTATACTTATTAAAATTTAGCTTTTTATTATTATCTTTATAAGGAATTCCCATTCCTCCTCCAAGATCAATAAATTCAAATTTATGATTAGTTTTTTTTAAAATTTTATCAATTACTCTCAACATCTTTATATAAGGTCGATAATTTAAAATTTGACTACCTATATGAACACTCAAACATTTTAAATTAATATTATTTGAATTTTTTGAGTATCTAATTAATTCAATAAAAGTTTTTTCATTAACTCCAAATTTATTTTCCTTTTTACCAGTTGAAATTTGATTTAACGTTTTAGCATCTGTATTTGGGTTCAGTCTGATTCCAATATTAACGATCTTTTTTTTTGATTTTGCTATTTTTTCAATTGTAATAATTTCATTTTTCGATTCTGCATTAATTAATAATATTTTTTTATCAATTGCATATTTTATTTCATTTTCAGTTTTACCAACACCAGAGAAAACTATTTTTTTCGGATTTACACCTGCCTTTATAGCTTTCATCATTTCACCCATTGAAACTACATCAGCACCAAGACCTAATTTTTTAATATCTCTTATTAAACTTACATTCGGATTTGCTTTTATTGCAAAACATATTAATGGTGCAAATGATTTAAAACTACTTTTAAAATTATCTATATTTTCTTTTAATCGTTTATACGAATAACAATAAATTGGGGTACCAAACTTTTTTGCTAGTTTTTGAGCAGATATTCCTTCTATTGAAAATTTTTTTTTTATATATTTCATTAAATATTACTAAAAGTGATATTTTTATTGCTAGCTTTGTATTCTGGATCCGATTTTTTTCCACAAGAAATTAGTAAAAAGAAAAATACTAATAACAAAATGATTTTTTTAGTCATTTTAAACCTTCTTATATTTCATTATCATCTTTTTTATATTATCAAAAGATGTTCCACCATAAGATTTTTTTGAATTTACAGAGTTTTTTAAGTCAAAAATCTTTAATACATCTATTGTAAGTTTAGGCTCAATGTTTCTAAGTTCATTGATGCTTAGTTGATCTAATTTTTTATTTTTTTTTTCTGCATAGTTAACAACTGATGCTGTTATTTGATAAGCTTTTCTAAAAGACATAGAATGGTTTTTAACAAGATAATCTGCAAAATCTGTAGCAGTTGTATATCCCGAATTAGCAAGAGCTAACATATTTTGTTTATTAGGATTAAGATTTTTTAAAACTTCATTTAGAATAAGAATACAATTTTTTAGATTTTCATGTGAGTTAAAAACTATTTCTTTATCATCTTGTAGATCTTTAAAATAAGATAAAGGAAGACCTTTGAGTATTGTAAGCATTGAAAATAAATTTCCATAACTTGTACCTGTTTTTCCTCTTAAAAACTCTAAAAGATCTGGATTTTTTTTTTGAGGCATTATTGATGAACCAGTTACAATTTTGTCAGAAAGATTAATTAAATTAAAGGCATCTGAATTCCAAATAATTAGTTCTTCTGCTATTCTTGAAATATGCATAGAGCAAACAGAGGAACTATATAAAAAATCTAAAACAAAATCTCTATCAGCAACAGTATCTATAGAATTGTTAGTAGGATTTTTAAAACCTAATTTTTTAGATGTAAAATTTCTATCTATGTTAAAAGATGTGCCAGCTAAAGCTGCAACTCCAAGAGGATTTTCTGACAAACTTTCTAAATTATAAAAAAATCTATTTTTATCTCTTTTAAACATTTCAACATAAGACATCAAATAATGAGCAAAAGAAATTGGTTGCGCATTTTTTAAGTGAGTAAATCCTGGCATAATAGTTTGAATATTTTTTTCTGAAAGCTTAAGAATAGTTTTGATCAAATTATTTAAATTTTTATCAATTTCTTTATTCGCTTTTCTAAGCCATATCTTTAAATCTGTGATGACTTGATCATTTCTAGATCTTCCAGTGTGAATATATCCTGCCTCATCCCCTATTATTTCAAATAATCTTTTTTCAATATTCATATGAATATCTTCATATTTATTATTAAATTCAAAGTTTTTTTTAAAAATTTCTTTTTCAATTTTATTTAAACCATAAGTAATTTTATTTTTAATTTTAAAAGATATAATTTTTTGTTTAAAAAGCATTTCTACATGGGCAATTGAACCATCTATATCTTCTTTATAAAGTTTCTTATCAATATCAATAGAACTACCAATTTTTTGGAATAATTTTGAAGCCTGTTTCTTTACTCTTGTGCTCCATATTGCCTGGTTGTTTTTATTTTTTGCCATGATATTTAATTATAACCATATAGTATGAAATTTTTAACAATATTTTTTTATTTAATAACATTCAGCTACAGCTTCGCAACAGAAAAACCAGATATTAAGAATATAGTTATTAATAGTAAACTAAAAAGTTATGAAGAAGTAATTTTTAAGGATGTATACAATAATAAGATTGATTTGAATAATTATAAAGGAAAATTGTTAATGTTAAATTTTTGGGCAACTTGGTGTGCACCCTGTAAAAAAGAGATGCCTTCATTAGATTTACTTCAATCAAATAATGAATTAAATAATCTAAAAATTTTTCCTATAAACGTCGGTCAAGAAGATTTAAGTAAATCTATAAATTTTTTTAAAAATTTAAACATTAGAAATTTAAACATTTACTACGATTCCTCAGTAATTTTAGCAAACAAGTTTTCATTAAGAGGAGTTCCTACTACTATTTTATTTAATAAAGATGGAAAAGAATTTGCAAGAATTATAGGTTCAATTGATTTTGAAGATGAAAAATTTATTAATTGGTTAAGTAAGTATAATTAATTTTGTTATGAAATTTAGTTTATCAACTACAGTTATAAAACCAGAAAATGGTAAATCTATTAAAAATGCAATTATTCTATTTCATGGTTATGGTGGTGATGGAAAAGATATTAGTATGATAACACTAAACTGGAAAAGATTTTTGCCTAATACAATTTTTGTATGCCCTGATGGACATGAAGTTTGTCCAATAAATCCCCAGGGCTTCCAGTGGTTTGATCTTACTAAAGATGAGCCACTATATATTTTAGAACAATCCAAAAAAGCTGAAAAAAAGATTACTGATTTTATTAACCAAGTAAAGAATGAATATAATTTAAAGAATTCAGATATTTGTTTGTTAGGTTTTAGTCAAGGTTGTATGATATCTATTAATTTAGGATTAATTAGTAATGAAAATTACAATTGTGTGGTAGGTTTTTCTGGAAAAATAATTAATTCTGAAGATCTTAAAAAAAGAAAAACTTCTTCAACAAAAATGTTATTATTACATGGAGATTTAGACGATGTTGTTTCTCCAACTTTTTTACTAGAAGCTAAAGATTTTTTAATTAGAAATAATATAGATGTAGAAACAAAAATGATAAAAGACTGTGGGCATCATATTCCCACTGAGGCCTCAAGTATAGCGTTGAATTATATAAAAAATAATTTTAAAATTTAATAAATTTTTAATAAATGATCTTCTTAATATTGATAAATTAATTTAATTCAGTTAAAATTATTTTAATTATGAATTTTTTTGAACAAAATGTTTCTTTAGAAAAATGTCCTGCATTAGTTTTAAATGCAGATTATAGACCTCTAAGTTATTATCCTTTATCTTTATGGAGTTGGCAAGATTCTGTAAAATCTGTTTTTTTAGATAGAGTAACTATTGTCAGTAATTACGATAGAGTAATTAGAAGTCCTTCTTTTAATATGAAGTTGCCAAGTGTTATAGCATTAAAAAATTTTATAAGACCTCAATCTAATCCAAATTTTACAAGATTTAATGTTTTTTTAAGAGATAAATTTTCTTGTCAATATTGTGGAAGTGGAGAAGAATTAACCTTTGACCATTTGTTACCCAGATCAAAAGGTGGAGAAACTAATTGGGATAATGTTGTTACAGCTTGTTCAGCATGTAATGTTAAAAAGGGTGGTAGATTACTTAAGCACTCAGGAATGATGCTTACTCAAGAACCTTTTCAACCAACTGTAGAGGATCTTCATAAAAATGGTAAAAATTTTCCACCTAATTTTTTACATAAAAGTTGGATGGATTATTTATACTGGGATGTTGAATTAGAGGCGTAATTAAATTTTTTCAGATATATTAATTGCAAACTTTGAACCAGTTTTGATTATTTTATCCAATATAGAATAAAAACCTTTCTTTGTTGCTCCTTCTTCATAAGCAATATCTTTGTGATCTATTTCATCATTTCTAAACTTTGTAATTTTATCTTTAAGTTTTTTTTCATCATTTTCTATTTGCTGAATTTGATTAGAATAATGTTCATCGATAACTTCTTCAACCGATGCAGTACAAAGCATAGCTGCTTTTTTTCCTAAAATAGTTGAACCAAATCCAAGACCAACACCTAGTAAATCCCATAAAGGTAAAAATTTTGTTGGTTTTATTTTTCTTTTTTTAATCTCTTTTTCAAAGTAATCACAGTGTTCTTGTTCATGAACTTTCATTTTTTCGATAGTTTTTTTTAAATTTTCATCTTTGATTAAAGTGTTTAATGCAAGTAGTTGACCTTCATATATTTTGATAGCTCCACGTTCACCTGCGTGATCTACTCTTATAAATTCTTCTAATTTATTTTTATCAGTTTTTTTCATAATTCAAAAAAAGTTTAGTCGTTATAACACCTAATATAAAAGAAATAATAGTATTAAATGTAGCAAGGGACAATCCGAATACTTTAAAAGTAACATCCTTACAACTTACAGTTTTCTCATTTAGTTTTTTTAAAAGATCCTCTTTCGATAGCATATTGTCTTTTTTATCTAGATCACAAACTAAAGATTCCTCAATAAACCCCTGTTCGATTCCAAAATGATAGATAGAAATTCCCGCAGCACAGAAAAATATTAAACTTAAAAAAATTAGAAAAATCTTCTCGTATTTTTTTAATAAGTAGATTAAAGAAATAATTATAATTGAAAGTATATAAGGAATTCTTTCAATTAAGCATAAGTTACAAGGCTCATGTCCAAGAAAATATTCTATAAAAAATGCTGAAATTAAAGCAAAAATACTGAACAATAAAATAAAAGTTAATATGATATTATTTTTTATTTGAAACATTTTATTTACTAACAAAATATATAATTGCTGCAATAGAAACAATTATTAGTCCAACAAGAGAAAACCATTTTGCCGCATCTTTTTTCATAAAGTTATCAAAATTTTCACCAAATCTATAAGATAAATATGAAACTACAAAAAATCTAAGTCCACGAGATAATAAGCAAATAATAAAAAATATGAAAATATTAAAACCAATTATGCCACTAGTTATAGTAAAAACTTTAAAAGGTAATGGTGTGAATCCAGCTAAAAATAATGCTCCAAGAAAAATATAAAACTCTTCTCCAGAAGATAAATCATTTTTAAGATTAATTACTTTTTCCTCATATCCATAAAATTCTATTAAATTCATCGCTATTTCTAGAAAGGTAGATCCAATAAAATATCCTAATAAACCTCCTAGGGCTGACGATATTGTTGCAATAAGAAATATTTTTAAATAATCAGTTTTTTTTGCAATAATCATAGGAACAACCATTATATCTGGCGGTATTGGAAAAAATGAACTTTCAGCGAAAGCTATTATTGCTAAAAAAAACTTTGAACTTTTATGAGCAGCTAGTTTTAAAGTTTTAAGATAAAGATTACTAATCATTTTAAGGTTTTAATATAATTTAAGTTCTTATACTATTTAATTTTATTAAAATAAGGAAAATATAGGGCGAATGGCGGAACTGGTAGACGCGCACGACTCAAAATCGTGTTTCGCAAGAAGTGAGAGTTCGATTCTCTCTTCGCCCACCAGTACATTATGAAAATAAATGAAATAAATAATTTATTAGAACTATTTTATTATCAGTATCAAAAGCAAAGTAAAAAAAATATTTTTTTAGAGAGTTTGAAAGAGCCAAAAAAAAAATATTCTTGGGAGGATGTTTATTCAAATGTTATAAAACTTTCAAAAGAAATTTCAAAAAATATAAAAAAATCTGATAGATGCTTATTAATATCAGAAAATAGACCTGAATGGTTGATTTCGGATCTAGCTATAATGCTTTCAGAGGGTATTACGGTTCCAGCATATACAACTTATACAGAAAGGGATTACGAATATATTATTGATGATTGTACTCCAGCTATTATTATTGTTTCAGATAATGCTCAGTATAAAAAAGTAAAAAATATAATACCTAAGAAAAGTTTTATTAAAAAAGTTATATTTTTTGAATCAATAGACCATAATAGTTCAGATTATGAATTACATTTAAATGATATTTTGAAAGATAAAGAATACGAGGAAAAAAACTTTTTAGATTTGAAGATTGAGAGAAAAAGTGCTGCATGCATAATATATACTTCAGGTACTCAAGGAAATCCTAAAGGAGTAATTCTTAGTCATGGAGGTATTCTTAATAATTGTGAGGGATCATACAATTTATTAAAAAGTATTATTTCTAATAAAACAAAATTTTTAACCTGGTTACCATTATCTCATTCTTATGAACATACTGTACAATTTGTTCAAATAGCTGTAGCAGCTAGAGTATATTATGCAGAAAGTATTGAAAAATTGATAAAAAATATGAATGAATGTAGTCCAGAGATAATGACAGCTGTACCAAGATTTTATCAAAATTTATATCAGAAAATTAATGGAAATTTTAATAAGGCAACTGGTCTGAAAAATAGTTTAATCAAAAAAACTATAGATTTAGGAAAAAAAAAATTATATCAAAAAAAACTTTCTTTGATTGAAAATTTTTTAGATTTTGTTTGTGATATATTGGTTAGAAAAAAAATAAAAAAACAATTTGGAAGTAGTTTAAAAGCTTTTGTTTCTGGAGGAGGTGCTTTGGACAAAGAAGTTGGGTCTTTTTTGAATGCTATTGGTCTACCCACACTTCAGGGATATGGGTTAACAGAAACTTCTCCAGTAGTAAGTTGCAATCCTATAAATGATATTAGAGTAGAAACTGTAGGCCCTCCTTTCGAGGGAAATTTAGTAAAAATAGCTGATGATGGAGAGATACTTATTAAAGGTGAAAATGTAATGATAGGATATTGGAATAATGAAAAGGAAACAAAAAAAGTTTTAGTTGATGGATGGTTACACACTGGAGACATTGGTAAATTTGAAAATGACTATCTAAAAATTACAGATAGAAAAAAAGATATAATAATCACACCAGGTGGAGACAACATTTCACCTGTAAAAATTGAAAATGATTTAACTAAATTAGATTTTATTGATCAAGCGCTTGTTTACGGTGATAATAAACCTTATTTAGTTTCAATAATTGTTTTAACCGCAGACAAAAAGAATGTTACGAATGAAGAAATTCAAAAAGAAATTACAAAAATTAATAAAAATTTATCAAAAATGGAACAAATTAAAAAATTTATGTTAGTTAAAGATCAATTTACAATAGAAAATGGAATGATGACTCCAACTTTGAAATTAAAAAGATATAAAATTATAAATAAATATAAAAATGAATTAGAAAAACTGTACTAAATTTATTTTTTAAATTAGTTTATTATTCGCATAAAACTTAACTTTTTAGCTAAAAAAAAATAAATATAAAAATATTTTAAAAAAAAAAAATATTTAGAATTATTCTTTAAATTAAAGAATTGACATAACTTGTATAAAAAAATAAAAATAAGGTAATAACGAATCATTTTGATTCGTGTAACTTAAACAGGGAGCTAAAGATGGCTAAACGAAGAAGAAAAGCTGCAAAGAAAACTAAGAAAAAAGCTAAGAAAAAAGCTAAAAGAAGAAGAAGAAGATAATAACTTAGTACTCTTTAAAAAACGCTTCTCATTACAATTGTATGAGAGGCGTTTTTTTTATTCTTCAGTTTCGGGAATTGTATCATTTTCAGATATCTCAGGCTCAGATAATTTTGGTTGAGTACTCGAACTTTCAGTTTTATTTTGCCCTTCAAGATTTCTTTTAAGAGCTTTATCAAGTTTCTTTTGCGTATCTTCTAAAGAGACATTCATTACTATCTTAAATTCAGATAAAATTCTTTCGTAGGCCTTTTCGAAGAGTTGTCTTTCACTGTAGGACTGATCAACCATTAAATCGTCTCCTTTATTTAAATCTCTTACTACTTCAGCTAATTCATAAATTTTTCCTGAAGATATCTTAGCTTCATACTCTTGAGCTCTTCTACTCCACATCGATCTTTTTATTTTTGGTTTACTTTTTAATATAGATATAGATTTGTTAACTTGGTTAATAGTTGCTAATGGTCTTAGGTGTGATTGTTTATTTACTGGAATCATTCCGTCGGCTTTATCTTTTTCAAATTTTAAAACATAAGTCTCAACATCAATACCTCCAATATTAATTTTTTTAAATTCGGTAATTTGGCCTACACCATGTTTAGGATAAACTACATAATCTTTAATTTTATATTCTTTTTTTTCAGTCTCTTGTTTTTTGACTTTTTTGATTTCTGGTTTTACTTCGTTACTTCTTGAAATTCTTAAATTTTCATTTTTAACCTCATTATTTTTCACTGAAGTTTCAACTTTATTTTTAATTTTTTTAGGTAACTTTATTTTTTTGGTTTTTTTTGACTTATTTTTTAAAGGTATTTTTTTTTTGACTTTTTTAGTTATCGATTTAGATTTTATTTTTACTTTATTTTTTTTTACTTTTTTTTTATTAAAGATTTTCTTTAAAATATTTTTCGTATTTATTTTTTTCATTTTTATAGTCTTCGTTATCCTCTGGAGGATCTTTTTTCTCACTTATATTAGGCCAAATTTCAGAATACTTAGTATTGATTTCAAGCCATCGTTCGCTACCTGGTTCTGAATCTGCCGTTATAGCATCAACAGGACACTCTGGCTCACAAACGCCACAATCTATACACTCATCAGGCTTAATTACAAGCATATTTTTACCTTCATAAAAACAATCAACCGGACAAACATCTACGCAGTCCATTAATTTACATTTGATGCAATTTTCATTTACTAAGTATGTCATTTTGAAAATTCTTTTTTTACTTTTTCTTTTATGTCTACCATAGTTTTATTGTCAACATATAATAGTCCTGCTAGTCGTCGCATCAAATTTTCTTCATACATATCAGTTTTTTGATTTGAGTATATTATCTTCCATAAAGCCTCAATAATTTTTATTTTTTCTGATACAGATGCATTTTTTACTTCTTTAGTAAAATCTAAAATTTGATTTGAATTTTCTTCACTTATTTCAGCTTTACTAATTATCTGGTCAATATTTTCTTTTTCAGCACCTAATTTAAGTAGAGTTTTTTTTATTATTTCTTTTTCATCGTTAGTATAGGATTCATCAATTTTAGCAGCATGGATTAATAAAGGAGTAATTTTTGACAAAAAACTATCATCTAATTTATTTTTTTCTTTGTTTTTGAAAATATTGATCATTTACTAAAATTGATGTTTTTTAACACCTTAAAAGGACTATTAACATTTTTAATATTTTTAAAAGTATTTTTTCTTTTTTTTGAAGGGCTATATTTAAAGTAGATCTCTTTATCTTTCATATAGGTTTTATAATCCATTTTTTTAATCAAATTTATAAAATTATCTTTGTTACAACCAAGTAAATTTAACATTTCAGGAATTAATTTTATTTCTGGATTTTTATCAGTATTAGAGTTGATAATTTTTACAAATAATCTTTCTAAAATGTCTATTCTCACAAAATATTCATTAAATTTTTCAAATCCACATAGCAACATAAAATCTTTATTAGTTTTATATTTATTTTCTAAAAAATTTAAACCAAAAGTAGGAGGTGTTAAATCAAAATATTTTTGATGAAAATTTTTCCATAATAATATTCGCAAAGATACTGCATCTGGTTTTAATAATTTAAAAAGAAATACGTGATATCTTCCAAATTTGACCCCCAATTCTCTTAAAATCTTTCTTTCATCTTGGCCAAGTTTTTTAAGATAATCTGAAACTTGTTCTCTTTTAATAACTCCGTTATTTTCGTATAGTTGATAAGCTAAAGCTTTAATTGATGAATTACTTTCTTTTAAATTTTTTAAATCAATAAGACTTTTTAGGACATCATTGATTTTTTCTTTAATCCATTTATTGAGAAATTCAGATAATTTTTTCTTTTGAATATTTTCTAATATATCATCAACAATTAAAAATAGTTCTGGGTTTAAATAATCTTTTCCTGGTAGTAATTTAGATATTGGATATTCATTCCAATAAATCTTAAAATCACTTTTCATTTCTAACAAACCTGTGTCAATAATGGTTTGTATTCTTTTTTCAAGCTCGGGACCTACAGTTTGTCTTGCCGCTTTTTTAAGAGATTTAATATCAGTTTCTAGGGCTCCTGTTTTTAAATCAAGCTCAAATTTTAGTCCTTTTAATTTACCAATAAATTGATTGTCTATTAATACTTTACCATCTTCTATAATTTCAGTTTTAAAATCCATATCTTGTTTTAATCCTCTAGCCAAAACACTTGCTCTTTTGTCAATAAAAGTTTTAGTAAGTTCCTCATGTAATCTGTCAGATAATTTATCTTCTAATAATTTTGTTTTTTCTATCCAATAATTTTGATTTTCTACCCAATTATTTTTATTAGAAACATAAGACCAAGTTCTTACATTTGCAATTCTATTTGATAAAGAATCT